>JGI24132J36420_10000038_pt1 | contig 54377 bp, 45 predicted proteins | sample BarGraNGADG00212_3_FD_36420 | JGI IMG/M metagenome (IMG submission 36420) | reverse complement strand
ACACATGAGAGATAATGGACTCATTTATGCCGGCGCACCCGGGAAAGCTCTTACATGGATGGATGCTGTTGTGAACGGTGTCCCTGTTACACCACGTCGTGGCTATGCCGTTGAGATAAATGCTTTATGGTATAATGCAATCTCTTTTTCTCTTGAAATGGCCGTAAAAGAAAAGGATAAAAAATTCATTCAGGAATATGAAAAACTTCCGGAACTTATAAAAAAATCGTTCCATGAGATCTTTTATGAACCTAAGACTGGTCTTCTGGCTGATTATGTAAATGATGAAGAAGGGAAGAATATGTTTGTCAGACCTAATATGGTTATTGCTGTTTCCATGCCTTATTCTATGCTTGATAAAGAGGAGATGAAACGGGTTCTGGATGTTGCAGATAAAGAACTTGTGACACCAAGAGGGTTAAGGACACTGTCTCCCGGAAATAAGTTTTATAAAGGTTCTTACCATGGCAGCCAGGAGGAGCGCGATAATGCCTATCATCAGGGAACAGTATGGCCGTGGCTTCTTGGTCCTTTCTGTGAAGGATGGCTTAAAGTTTATGGCAATCAGGGAGTTCAGAAGGTAAAAAAACTTATATATGGACTTGAGGATGTTATGAGTGAGCATGGGGTAAGTACTATTTCCGAGATTTATGACGGAGACCCGCCTCATGCACCCAATGGAGCAATATCTCAGGCCTGGAGCGTAGGCGAGGTTCTGAGGATCATTGAACTTCTTGATACTAAACACAAATCTATTATGCAGGAATAATATGCGTGTGTTAATGTTTGGGTGGGAGTTTCCACCGCACATCTCAGGTGGATTAGGAACGGCGAGCTACGGCCTTACAAAGGGAATGGCAACGCTCGACGACCTGGAGGTTATTTTTGTTGTCCCCAAAGCATGGGGCGATGAAGACCAAACGGTTGTGAGGCTTATTGGAGCTAACAGGGTACCCGTAGCATTCAGGAAAATTTTTTACAAAGGTTCAAAAAGACCTATTGAAAAAATAGAAATATCATCTAAGATTGTTCCTTATACCGATCCTGAAGATTTCTGGAAGATGGTCAGCTCCGAAGTATCTGAGTATAGCCTTTATGTTCAGACAAACAACATAGGGAGAGTGGATTTCTCCGGGAGGTATGATTGTTCACTGATGGATGAGATTTATAAATATTCAATAGTCGCTTCAGTTATTGCAGAGGAAAATGAATTTGATATAATTCACGCTCACGACTGGCTGGCTTATCCTGCGGGTATTGCGGCAATGGAAGTATCGGGCAAACCGCTGGTAATTCATGTTCATGCCACCGACTTCGACAGAAGCGGAAGTAATGTCAATCCCGATGTATACAGGATTGAAAAGAGCGGGATGGATGCTGCCTCTAAAATCATTACCGTAAGCAATCTGACAAGAGATATTGTTATAAATAAATACAATATTGATCCTGATAAAGTTGAAACCGTTTATAATGCTGTAGAACCTGTTGATTTTTCCGACGATGTTATTGTAAAAAAAGGTTTTGACGAAAAAGTAGTTACTTTTCTCGGAAGAATTACACTTCAGAAAGGTCCGGAATATTTTATAGAAGCCGCTTATAAGGTTTCTAAGGTGATGCCAAATGTCAGGTTCGTTATGGCAGGATCGGGCGACATGATGGAACGGATGATGCGAAGAGCTGCTTCATTAAAAATTACCGACCGGTTCCATTTTACAGGATTCCTTAAAGGGAAAGATGTATTTACCTTGCTTGATATGAGTGATGTCTATATTATGCCCTCAGTATCGGAACCGTTTGGGATATCACCGCTGGAAGCTATGCAATCGAACGTACCCGTAATCATAAGCAAACAATCAGGTGTTTCTGAGATACTTACTCATGCAGTAAAGACCGATTTCTGGGATATTGATGCTATGGCTGATGCAATTTATGGAATTCTTAACTATCCTGCCCTGGCTAAAATGTTTATCAAGAACGGTAAAGAAGAAGTAATAAGGCTAAAATGGGATAATTCAGCCAGACATGTAAAGGATATATACGACAGAGTGATTTGGAATAAATAAGTTCAATGATATGAGCGCAGCAAGTAAAAAGGCAATATGCTTTTATTTTCAGGTACATCAGCCTTTCCGGCTAAAACGGTACAGATTTTTTGATCTGGGTCACGATCATTATTATTATGATGATTTTTCAAACGAATCGATCTTGAGAAAAGTGGCGGAGAAATGCTACCTCCCCGCAAATAAAATCATTTTGGATCTGATTCAGAAACATAAAGGTAAATTCAAAGTATCCTTTTCTCTTTCAGGCCTTGTAATTAACCAGTTCAGGCTTTATGCACCTGAAGTTCTTGACTCATTCAGGCAACTGGCCGAAACAGGTATGGTCGAGTTTCTTGCTGAAACGGATTCTCATTCTCTCTCATCTCTTAAAAGCAGGAGTCAGTTTGAACAACAGGTTACTATTCATAAAAAAATGATGAAAGAGTTCCTGGGCGTTGAAACCACTTCTTTCCGAAACACTGAATTAATTTACTCAGACCTTATCGGATCGTGGGTTGCCGATTTGGGATTCAAAAGCATGCTCACAGAAGGAGCAAAGCATATTCTTGGATGGAAAAGTCCTAACTTTTTGTATTGCAATGCACTAAATCCCAGGCTTAAGATATTGCTGCGGAATTTTGTACTNAGTGATGACATTGCTTTCAGATTTTCGAACAGAAACTGGAACGCATGGCCTTTAACAGCCGATAAATATGCATCATGGCTGAATAAGCTTTCTAATAAAAGTGAACTGGTAAACATCTTTCTCGACTATGAGACCTTTGGAGAACACAACTGGAAGGAGACCGGGATTTTTGAATTTCTGCAACATATGCCAGGTGCAATTCTTAAAAAGACCCCGTTCAAATTCATGACACCATCTGAAATCGCCGATTCATTGCAACCTGTATCAGCAATCAGCATTCCATCGCCAATTTCATGGGCAGATGAAGAGCGCGATATCACAGCATGGCTCGGAAATGAACTGCAGGTTGCAGCCTTCGATAAACTTTATGAACTGTCCGACAAAATAAGCCGATGCAATGATGAACAGATGAACAAAGATTGGGAATACCTGCAGTCGAGCGATCATTTTTATTATATGGCAACAAAATTCTTTTCCGATGGCGCAGTACATGCATATTTTAATCCTTATGAGACTCCGTATGATGCATTTATGAATTATATGAATGTACTCAGCGATTTTGAAATCAGACTTAACAGGTGTCTGCCATCAACGGGAGACCAATTACAGATTGCTAAACTCGATACCATTATAAAAGAAAGGGACTCTGTTATTTATAAACAGTCAGTTGAAATTGAGAAGTTGACAAAAAATCTGGTAAAGTCAAAGACCGGTAAGATTAAGGTGAAAAAGAAGGAGACTAGACCAGTGGCTGAGTTACCGGAAAAGAAAACCAGTGTAAGGAAAACTCAGGTGAAAACCTTAAAAAAAAAGACAGTCTCAGCTAAAGAATCGACGCGATTAAAAATTGCAAAAGCAGTAAAAAAAATAAAAAATTAATATTATTTATTGAAACGAATTAAAACTGAAAATGAAGGTTGAATTTATTTTTGAAACCAGCTGGGAGGTATGCAACAAGGTTGGAGGGATACATACCGTAATCTCAACAAAAGCTCTTAACATAGTAAATGAAATTGGAGATAATTATATCCTCATAGGTCCTGATGTTTGGAGGGAAGATGTTGTCAATCCGGAGTTTTTACCCGATGAATCGCTTTTTGTCGAATGGAAAGGAATTGCTGCTTCTGAAGGGTTAAAAGTAAAAACCGGCAGGTGGAACATTGCCGGTAAACCAATAGTTATACTGATCGATTTTACACCATATTTCGGACAGCAAAATGAGATCTTTGCCAGGTTTTGGGAGTTATATAAACTTGACAGCATTTCAGGTCCGTGGGATTATGTGGAACCTGCACTTTTCGGATACGCTGCCGGTAAACTTATAGAGAGTTTTACAAGCTTTTACCAAGAGCACCATAATATAATTGCACAGTTTCATGAATGGATGACCGGAACAGGAATTTTATACCTGAAAAAGTTTTCACCATGGATAGCAACGTCATTTACTACTCATGCTACGGTACTTGGCCGTTGTATTGCTGGCAATAACCGTCCTCTGTATGGGAAGATGAAAGAATATAATCCGGCTCAGGTAGCCCGTGAATTTAATGTCGTTGCAAAACAGTCACTTGAGAAAGTTTCAGCTGCAGAAGCTGATGTTTTTACCACTGTAAGTGAAATTACTTCAAGAGAATGCAGTCACTTTCTCGGCAAAGATGTTGATATTGTTACTCCAAACGGTTTTGAGGATTCGTTTGTTCCTGCGAAGGATAAGTTTGAAGAGTACAGGAAAAATGCCAGAGTAAAACTGAAAATTGTTGCCGAAGCAGTGCTTGGCTATCAAATCACTGACAATACTGTTCTTATTGCAAACAGCGGACGGTATGAATTCAGAAACAAAGGAGTTGATATTTTTATTGATTCTCTCGGGGGAATGAACCATAATGAGGATCTTAAAAAAGATTGCGTTGCTTTCATACTTATGCCTGCTTATCATAAAGGTCCCCGGCAGAGTATTAAAGATATCATCTACAATAACGGACCGGCAAACGAAGGGGACAGGTATCTTACTCACAACCTGCATTACCCTTCTACTGATCCGATTTTACTTAAGATAAAAGAAAACAATCTGCTTAATGATCAGAAATCAAAAGTTAAAATCATTTTTGTGCCTTCCTACCTGAACGGTAATGATGGCATATTTAATATGCCATATTTTGATCTTTTGATCGGTTTTGACCTTACGGTATTTCCATCATATTATGAACCATGGGGTTATACCCCGCTCGAAAGCTTAATGTTTTCAATACCAACCGTTACAACGTCACTTTCAGGATTTGGACTTTGGGTTCAGAAATATTTTGAAAACCGGGGTAACGGCATATCAATAATTGAACGGACCGATGATAATGAAAGCAAAGTTATCGCTGATATCAGGTCCTTTATGTCAATGTTTATAGGGCTCAGCGACGATGAGATAAACCAGGCGCGTGAAAAAGCACATGATATTTCAAGAATCGCAATGTGGGATACTCTCGTTGAACACTACTTTACCGCCTATGAGAAAGCTCTTTCAAATACAATTGAAAGAAGGGATGAACCCAGGGAATTTGTCAGATTTGTGGAAGCCCCGGGTTTGCAGGTACGCAAACCACATCAGGTACCTGTCTGGAAAGATATTTATGTCCAGAGCGATGTTCCCGGTAAACTGGCCTTTCTTAAAGAACTGTCAGATAATCTTTGGTGGTCGTGGAATTCGGAAGCCGAAGCATTGTTTAAACAAATGGACCCCTCGCTCTGGGAAGAGGTCAGCCATAACCCCAAACTTCTTCTGGAAAAGATTGATTATAAAAGACTTCTTGTTCTGGAAGATGACGATGATTTTATAGCCGAGCTGGAAGTAATAAATAAAATCTTCAAAGAATATATTAATCGTCCGGNCGATAGTTCACAGCCCAAAATTGCTTATTTCAGCATGGAGTTTGGAATCCATCCCTGCCTGAAGATTTATTCCGGAGGTCTTGGAATTCTTGCAGGTGACTATCTCAAAGAAGCAAGCGATTCAAACTTCCAGATAGTCGGAATAGGTCTGCTATACAGGTACGGTTATTTCAAACAAAAGCTGGGCTCGCGGGGAGAACAGCAGACAATATATGAAGCTGAGGATTTTTCACGTCTTCCTATAAATCCTGTTAAAGATGCTCAGGGTAACCACCTTTTTGTCAGCCTGGCTTGGCCGGGAAGGATAGTTAAAATAAGAATATGGGAAACAATGGTGGGGAAAGTCCGGCTCTTGCTTCTCGACACTGATTTTGATGATAATTTACCCGAGGACCGAACTGTAACACATTACCTCTACGGAGGAGATATTGAAAACAGGTTGCGGCAGGAACTTATTCTGGGCATTGGGGGAATAAGAGCTTTAGTTGCTATGGGACTGAAACCTGATATCTATCACAGCAACGAAGGGCATTCGGCGTTTATCAGCCTTGAAAGACTCAGAACACTTATTGATGAAAATCATCTCACGTTCAATCAGGCTCTTGAGGCCGTCAGAGCATCAACTCTTTTTACAACACATACCCCGGTACCTGCAGGGCATGATGCTTTTGAAGAAGATTTGCTTCGTAAATATATCTCTCATTATTCCAGCCGGCTTTCAATCACCTGGGATGAGCTGATGGCACTCGGCCGGTGCGAAACCGATACAGACAAGAAATTCAATATGAGCTTTCTGGCAACTCGTATGTCTCAGGAAGTTAATGGTGTAAGCAAATTGCACGGAGAGGTCAGTCAGGGAATGTTTAATAAGTTGTGGCCCGGATATCTTAAAGAAGAGCTTTTCATAGGATATGTTACAAACGGCGTTCATCATCCGACCTGGGTAGCACCGCAATGGAAAGAGGTGTATAAAGAACTGACCGGAACCGTTAATTTTGACCAGACCGACAGATCTTTGTGGGAGAAGCTTTACAAAGTTGAAGATAAAAAGATATATCAGATAAAAACCGGACTTAAAAAGAGTCTTTTCGCGAATATCAGAAAGAGACTTCAGTCCGACATGATGGAAAAACATGTCAGTCCCCGTTCTTTGCTGAGTATTAGCAGTCATCTCAATGAGAAAGCTCTTACGATAGGCTTTGCCAGACGGTTTGCCACATATAAACGGGCATCTCTCTTATTCAGGGATCTCGACAGGCTTGCCCGGATAGTTAATAATCCTGAAAAACCAGTTCAGTTTATCTATGCAGGGAAAGCCCATCCTAACGATGGGGGCGGTCAGGATCTTATCAAAAGGGTTTTTGAAATATCACAGATGCCGCAATTTACCGGGAAAGTGATATTCCTTGAAAATTATGATATTGAATTGGCAAAAAACCTTGTCAGGGGTGTTGATGTATGGCTTAATACACCTACTCGGCCACTTGAAGCATCAGGTACCAGCGGGGAAAAAGCTGTAATGAACGGAACAATCCATTTCAGTGTCCTTGATGGTTGGTGGGTAGAGGGTTACCGTGCATTTGCAGGGTGGGCGCTGCCAAAGAAAAGGACTTTTGAAAATCAGGATCTGCAGGATGATATTGATGCTGAAACAATATATAATATGCTTGAATTTGAGATCATACCTGCATATTATTCGTTCGATAATCAGGGAATCCCTGTCGAATGGGTAAGCCTTGTAAAGAACACAATGGTAAAAATTGCTCCGGAGTTTACAATGAAAAGAATGCTCGATGATTATATCGAAAAGTACTATTCCAAACTCTTTTCACGAAGTAAATACCTTATAGAAAACAACTTTGAGAAAGCCAAAGAACTGGCAACCTGGAAACAGACCATGAGGGAAGAATGGGATAATATTGAAGTTCTGAATTATAGTTTTGAACGGCCCGGAGAAAATGTTTATCATTCAGGACATGACTATATAGCTGAAATAGCTCTTGATGTTAAAAAGATACCTAAAGAAAATGTCGGTGTTGAGTTTATTATTACACATATGAGCAAAAAGGGGGAGCATGAGTTTGTCGCAAGCAAGGAATTTGTGTTAATAAGCTGTAAAAAAGGTAAATGCCTTTACCGTGCAAACCTTGTCCCTGAAAAAGCCGGTACTTTCTTTTACGGGATCAGAATATATCCAAAGCACAAAGATCTTCCTCACAAACAGGATTTTTATCTGCTTAGGTGGATTGACTAGATATCGGTTGCCCTCTTCACCTTCTCTCTTTTAAGAACGAGAGCAGTTCTTGAAGGCAGATATAAATAGAGGTAAAAAGGTACGTTGAGTGTCACCCTTTCTGCTTTTCTGATTGAGGTGTAAAAGGCATTCCTGTCAATCCTGTTGAATCCTCCGAAGGCGGGATCATCAGTATCAAGGTGTATCCTGAACTTTCCCTTTAGAGGTATTCCATAATCGGTGAAAGAAACAGTGGGATGAAAGTTAAATACAAACAGTAATTCGCCTCTTGTAAAGGCAATCACTTTATCATTGCTATTCTCATAGATTTTGTTAATATACAGGTCTTCAAGAAATCTGAAATCACGCTGAAGTTTCACCATGTTCCTGTCGAAATTTCCAAGGCATTGATATTTAAGATCTGAGTTTTCAGCAAGATGCCATTGTCTCCGGGCATATTTAAAACTCCAGTTATTACCTTCCCTGGGGAAGTCGATCCATTCGGGATGGCCAAACTCATTACCCATAAAATTAAGGTAGCCTCCGCCAGAAGCGGCAAATGTGATTAACCGTATCATTTTGTGGAGAGCTATACCGCGATCCATTGTCGGACTATGGTACCCCTTTGTCATGCCGTAATACATTTCGGCATCTAGCATTCTGAATATAAGTGTTTTATCGCCAACAAGAGCCTGGTCGTGTGATTCACAGTATGAAATGATTTTCTCTTCCGGGCGGTGCTGTGAGAGTTCATGCATCAGTTTCCCCATGTCCCAGTTCTCGTCAAATGTCTCTTTAATAAGTTTTATCCAGTAATCGGGTACTCCCATGGATAAACGGTAATCGAAACCATAACCATTTTTCCCGGTATCAGCAGCAAGACCAGGCATTCCGCTCATCTCTTCGGCAATAGTTAAAGCGCCCGGTTTAAANTTATGGATCATCTTATTTGCAAGGAAGAGATAGATAAGCGCATCATCATCCTGNTTNCCATCGAAATACTCATTATATGACGTGAAATTNTTTTCCAGTCCGTGATCATAATATATCATACTTGTAATACCATCAAACCTGAACCCGTCAAATTTGTACTCTTCAAGCCAGTAACGGCAATTTGACAGCAGGAAATGGATCACATTATCTTTTCCGTAATCGAAACATAATGAGTCCCATGCCCTGTGATATCTTCTATCGTTAGTATGAAAATATTGCCCTGGCGACCCGTCAAACATTCCAAGTCCTTCATTTATATTTTTTACAGAGTGAGAGTGAATAAGGTCCATAATGACTCTTATTCCTGCCTGGTGAGCCTTATCTATTAATTCTTTAAGCTCTTCGGGTGTTCCAAACCGTGATGAGGCTGCAAAAAANCTGGATACATGGTACCCAAATGAGCCATAAAACGGGTGCTCCTGGATAGCCATCAGCTGGATAGTGTTATATCCAGCCCTGATTATTACCGGAAGAACATTTTCGGTGAATTCATGGTAACTGCCAATCTTCTCCACGGCTGTTGCCATACCAACATGGGCTTCATAGATCACCGGAACATTCTGAGTTGTTTTAAAATCTTTTACCTGCCATTTATAATTCTTCTGAGGATCCCATACCTGGGCACTGAAAATCTTAGTCTTGTCATCCTGAAACAGACGGGTGGCATAAGATGGAATACGCTCTCCTTTACCTCCTTCCCAATGAATGGAAAGCTTATAAAGATCCCCATGTTTAATGGCTGCCGGTCGAATTGTTAATTCCCAGTCACCATAATCATTTATCCTTTGTAACTTATATTCAGGCCTTTCTGCCCATTCTGTAAAAGTCCCGATAATATAAATGGCAGTTGCATTTGGTGCATATTCCCTGAAAATCCGGTTTTCACCGGAACGATGAAGTCCGTAATAGTGATGCCCCATTGCGAAGCTGCAAAGAGTGTCATTTCCGGCAAGTTGCTTCTCTTTTGCAATGGCTTTGTTTATCCGTTTGTCGATAACATCTGTAAAGGGCTTTAACCAGGGATCGGTAATATAGAAAGATACAGGTTTCATACCGGCAATATAACTTTTCATAAAAATACAAAAACAAAACCATTATTTTGTTCCATATCACATGGCTTTGTTATTTTTACATCGAAAATATTTTGATATGATAGTTCATAAGGGATATGAAAACCTTGATCTTACTTCGCCGGTAGTGACACTCGGCATTTTTGACGGTGTCCACCGGGGCCACAGGTTACTGCTCAACAAGCTTGTTTCACGAGCATCTGAGAATAAAGGCGAATCGGTAGTTATCACATTTAATCCTCATCCGCGACTTGTTCTTCAGCAAAACCATAAAAATCTCTCATTCCTCTCCACAATAGATGAGAAAGCCAGACTTCTTCAGGAATCAGGGATNGATCATCTTATTATTATTGAATTCAACAAAAGTTTCAGNCATATGGAAGCCTGTGAATTTATCCAAAAAGTTCTTGTTGACAAGGTTAAAACCAGGCATCTGATTGTAGGATATGATCACCACTTTGGCAGAAAAGGCGAAGGAAATTTTGAAACTATAAAACAGTGTTCAAANTCGTTAAATTTCATTGTTGAAAAGGTTGAAGAGCTGCATGCTTCAGAAGGAGTTGTAAGCTCATCCGCAATAAGGCAGGCATTGCATGATGGGAGACTTGACGAAGCCAATAATTGGCTGGGGTACAGCTATTTCATTAATGGGAAAATTGTCGCAGGTAAAAAAATAGGCCGCTCAATAGGTTTCCCCACAGCAAATATTAAACCTGATTATAAATATAAACTGATACCGGGAGATGGAGTGTATGCCGTAATTGTTAAAATTGATGGAATTGATTTCCCGGGTATGCTGAGTATCGGAACGAATCCTACTTTTAATAGTGAGAACATTGAAAAGTCAATAGAAGTAAATATCTTCGATTTTGATAAAGACATTTATGGGAAAGATATTTCAGTTGTGTTCCGGAAATGGCTCAGGAATGAGATTAGGTTTGAAAATATTGAACAGCTTGTTAAACAAATGATAAGGGATAAAGAACAAACCCTGGGACTGCTGACCTGAATATAATTTTTGATTAATTTGTTATCTTTGCATTCTGAAAATTATTTAATCATGGGAACAGACACACAAAAAATGCAATATAAGATTAAAGATATTTCTCTTGCCGAATATGGAAGGAAAGAGATAGAGATTGCCGAAAAAGAGATGCCGGGTCTGCTGGCAATAAGGAAAAAGTATTCTGCCGAAAAGCCATTAAAGGGAGCCAGGATTACAGGTTCTCTCCATATGACTATCCAGACGGCGGTTCTAATCGAAACGCTTGCAGATCTTGGAGCTGATGTCCGTTGGGCAAGCTGCAATATTTTTTCAACTCAGGATCATGCTGCTGCAGCAATTGCAGCAAAAGGAATTCCGGTTTTTGCGTGGAAAGGTGAGACACTCGAAGAATATTGGTGGTGTACCGTCCAGGCTCTGTCATTTCCTGAAGGTAAGGGTCCCAATCTGATCGTTGATGACGGGGGTGATGCCTCACTTATGGTACATCTTGGTTATAAAGCGGAAAATGATCCAAAAATACTTGACAAGAAGCCTGCAAACAGGGAGGAAGCAATAATCCTCTCCACATTAAAAGATCTTCTTGCCAAAGAACCTGGTAAATGGCATGTTACTTTAAGTAAACTGAAAGGTATTTCCGAGGAGACAACAACAGGCGTGCACAGATTATACCAGATGATGGAAAACGGCGAACTTCTGGTTCCTGCCATCAATGTGAACGATTCTGTTACAAAATCAAAATTCGATAACCTTTACGGATGCCGTGAGTCGCTGGCTGATGGCATTAAAAGGGCCACCGATGTAATGATAGCAGGCAAGGTAGTAGTGGTTTGCGGTTATGGTGATGTTGGTAAAGGGTGTGCAAAATCGATGAGAGCTTACGGTGCAAGAGTGATAGTTACAGAAATAGATCCGATCTGCGCCCTTCAGGCCTCAATGGAAGGTTTTGAAGTTAAAAGGGTTGAAGATACGCTCGATGAGGGCAACATATTTGTTACGGCTACCGGTAACCTGGATATAATAAGTGTTGACCATATGAAAAAGATGAAAGACCAGGCTATTGTATGCAACATAGGCCATTTCGATAACGAAATACAGGTTGATGCTCTTGATGGGGTCAAAGGGATGAAGAAAATAAATATCAAACCTCAGGTAGATAAGTATCTCTTCCCTGATGGTCATGCAATATTTATACTTGCTGAAGGAAGACTGGTCAACCTGGGTTGTGCTACAGGTCATCCCTCTTTTGTAATGAGTAACTCTTTCAGCAATCAGACTCTTGCACAGCTGGACCTCTGGAAGAATAAATATGAAGTTGGTGTTTACCGTTTACCAAAGTATCTTGATGAAGAGGTTGCCAGACTGCATCTCGGTCAGCTTGGAGTGAAACTCACTGTTCTTACAAAAGAGCAGGCCGAATATATCGGAGTAGAACAAAAGGGCCCTTATAAACCCGAACACTACAGGTATTAAAATTAATAATTGCTTACGGTTACAGAGTTACTATAAATACTGGTCCTGTAATTCTTTAATGGATATCGGCCTATTCCTGAACTTGGTGTTCCTCCCGTTGGGAGGGAATATCTGGTAAGACAAATAGGGCATTCAGCAAATATAATATCAACAACATTAACCTTAATACTAAGTCCGTTTACTGCATAGTCGTGGGGGCAAGTACGGTCATAAGCATAAAATTGTTCTCCTCCGTTAAAAACAATAATCCCGTTATTATTATATCCCCCGGAATAGTTCCAGTTATTCGTGTTTGCATTTATTATAACAGATCCAAATGTTGGAATAAGATTTGTAAATTGAGGGTCGTTAAGGTTAAGAGTGAAATCGACATAAGTGTAGGGTATCACATCATTTTTTTCCTTATTACAGGAGTTCAAGAAGATGGACAATAACAAAAAAACTAAAAAAAATCTTATTTTTGAATGTAATAACATCCTTCAAAATTTAACTATGTAAAAATAGTAATACCATCCTTAATTAAACTCAATCAGTAAAAATATATTGTAATTATCCTGATATGAATAATTTGCTAATTCGTAAGTTCCTGATTTTTTTGATTATCATGTCGGTTGGGGTATCTGTATGTGAAGCCCAATCGCCGCGAAATCCCGAGCGGAGGTTATTTGGCAAATCGCTTGGCAGGAAAAAAGAGGTAACGGTCAAGGTGCCGCGCACAGTCAACAAAGCAAAAAAGAAACAGGAAGCAAAGCTGGAGAAGCAGAAAAAAGATTATGCACATTTTGTAATTAAATCACAAAAACGATCTGTTGAAATTCAAACGCCGGAAGTTCAGGCACGTATGAAACAGAATAAAAAAGATTCCGATGCAAATTATAAAGCTAAAAAGAAGAAGACTTCTGCGAGTACCAAAAATGCCGGCCGGAAATATAAAAAGTGATAAAAAATAGANGATAATCAGTTGTAAAGCACTATTTCACAGTTTTTTTTTTGGTTATTGATTTAAAGATTTTGTATATTTGTGTTATGAAGAGTTCCGGAACCCCGGGATTCTTCTTATTTTTTAAAAGTAAGAAGGAAAAATGTCAGAGATAATTTATGTGACAGAAGAGGGACTTCAGAAACTCAAACTAGAGCTCGACAAGTTGAGAAATGTCGAGAGGAGTTCGATATCCAGACAGATAGCTGAGGCAAGGGATAAGGGTGACCTTTCTGAAAATGCTGAATATGCCGCTGCTAAAGATGCTCAGGGCATGCTTGAAATGAAGATTTCCAAACTGGAGGATATGGTCGCACGGGCCAGAGTTATTGATGAGACAAAAATTGATAATTCGACTGTAAGGATATTAAATAAGGTTAAAATCAAAAATAAAACCAATAATAGCGTTATGGAGTATCAGCTCGTTCCTGAAAGTGAAGCTAATTTCAAAATGGGGAAGATTGCTGCTAATTCGCCTATCGCACAGGGTCTTATGGGTAAAAAAGTGGGAGATACCGTAGAGATTAAGGTTCCATCAGGCGTGATATCTCTCGAAATAATTGCGATTTCTATATAAATGACAGAATTTAAGTCATCATGGCCACAATTTTCACAAGAATTATAAAAGGAGAGATCCCTTGTTATAAGATAGTTGAAGATGATCATTGTTTTGCTTTTCTCGATATCAATCCTTTAAGAGCAGGACATACCCTTGTTGTACCGAAAACAGAGATCGATTATGTTTTTAATCTTAGTGATGATCAGCTTTCAGGTCTTATTCTTTTTTCCAAAAAAGTTGCCAAAGCAATAAAGGAGGCTTTCCCGTGTAACCGTATCGGAGTTGCAATACTTGGTCTGGATGTGCCTCATGCTCATGTTCATCTGGTTCCTTTGGATACCATGGAGGATATTAACTTCAAAAAACCTAAACTTAAGTTTACTCCTGAAGAGTTTAAGAAAATTGCTGAGAGCATAAGTAAAAAGGTTAGTTTATAGTCTGTAAGGGCCATCAACTTTTCTTTTTTATTTTAGTATCTTTTTAATATCTTTATGCAATATTCTGTCCGCTGCATGAATTTCTTATATGATTTATGGGATGATTTTATAAGTCTTCTCTTTCCCCGACTATGCTATGGGTGCGGTAATCACTTGCTTCGTAATGAGAAACTTATATGTACGGAGTGCTATGTAGTTATTCCAAGGACCAATTATCATCTTATTAATGATAACCCTGTTGCCCAGCTTTTCTGGGGACGGTGTAAGATTGAGAAAGCTGCTGCTTTTTCATACTATAATAAAGGAAGCAGGATAAGGAACCTTATTCATAATCTTAAGTACAAGGGGATAACGGAATTAGGTTGTGAACTCGGCAGGATTTATGCATTATCCCTGCATGCTTCAGGATTTACCGGAGATATCGATATGATAATACCTGTCCCGCTTCATCCTGCAAAAAAACGAAAACGTGGTTTTAACCAGAGCGATCTGATTTCACAGGGGATTTCTGAAGTCACCGGTTCTCCTGTTGATACAACTACTCTTACCAGAGTGACTGTAACAGCCACACAGACAAAAAGATCGAGGTACGACAGGTGGACAAATGTGGAAGACGTTTTCAGGATAAGCAATCCTGATAATGTAAGAGGCAAACACGTACTTCTGGTTGACGATGTTATTACAACAGGATCGACGATAGAATCTTGTGCCAATGAGCTTCTAAAAATTGAGGATGTGAGGGTAAGTGTTGTTGCACTTGCCTTTGCGGCAATATGATCAACGCTTATTCTTTAACTCTCCCGGGATTTTTATTCATAAAATCTTTCCAGCTGTTATAGCTTTTTTCCCGGACCGGATTATTAGTCTGATAAAAATGACATAAAGCTGCTGCAAGTCCATCGGTTGCATCGAGTTTTATTTCTGATATATTGAACTTCAGAATGTTCATCAGCATTGCAGCGACCTGTTCCTTGGATGCTGCTCCCTGGCCGGTAATTGACATTTTGATTTTTCTGGGAGCATATTCAAATATCGGCAAGGAACGGGTAAGGGCTGCTGCGATGGCAGCTCCCTGTGCACGTCCCAACTTTAGCATCGACTGAACATTTTTACCGTAAAAAGGAGCTTCGATAGCCAGTTCATCAGGATGATATTCATCTATAATACCTACTGTCCTGTCGAAAATATGTTTTAGTTTCAGATAATGATCCCCAAATTTCGCCAGATCAATCGACCCAATGGTTATCAGAACAGGTTTTGTATCAACGATTTTTATGACTCCGTATCCGGTAACACTTGTACCAGGGTCGATCCCAAGGATTATTCTCTCATTTGGCTTTGCCTTCAATATACTTTTAATAGAAAGTTATTTTACCGGGGTTTCTAAAAGTAATCCCTTTTCAATCCATGAAGGTTTCTCGGAAAACTGTGGATAACGTATAAAATCAGAAGATCCTTTTGTAGAAACCAATCCGTTCTCAAGATAGTAAATAGCTTCTTTCAGACACAATTCTTCCTTATCACCAAAATCGTGGGTGATATCATCCAATACTAATTTTGCAGGAGCTATACCTTCAAAATATTCACCCTGGCCAAGTGCATTTATCATTTTGAACGTAACAGGCCAGAACCAGTATTTTTTCCCGACGTCCCATCCATTCATTCCTGTAGGTTTCCCATTGGTCAGATCGCCAATACTTACCACATTTATATTAGCTCCCTTTAGTCCGTTCATTACTGCTTCACTGGCAGATGCGGTTGACCGGGTTGTAATTACAACAAGCCTTGTCAGATTCAGCGGATATTGAGAAGTTACAAAAGAATATATGCTATTTTGAGACTGATGCTTATTATTATACTGCAAATTGGCAAATGTGGTTCCGGCTTTGCCATCGCCTGCAATATAGCTTGCAAGTGTTTGTGCTATAAAGAGATACCCTCCTGAATTATATCTTAAATCAAGTATAAGGTCCTTTACATTGTTTTCTTTAAAGAAGGCAAATGCAGTAGCAAGCTCCTGAACTGAAGGTTCAATAAATGAATCAAAAACCAGGTGACCTGTAATGCCTGATGAGAGCTGAATAGTTTCGTAAAGAAGAACTGTATTAAGGATGAAATTGCTTTTTGTTGAGGATATTGTCACATCCTTTCCATCAATTGGATTCTGAAAAAGGAATATGTTTGTGATTCCCGCGGTTGATGGTCCTATAGCGTCAGCGTATGCGGCTGCATTACCTGATTGAAGAATGGGAGCTATTTCATGGTCGCCTATTTTTTTTACTATCCATCCTCTGCGGACACCATCTTTATATAATGGCGATTGTGAATAGATCATTGCAATCCGGGCAATTCCTGCATCATCAAGGCCAATCCGGAAACCATGTCCGACAAATTCTCCCTGCATCTCCGCATTAAACTCATCATAATCGGCCACGAAGCTCCATCTGTCAAGAGGTTTATACCTCATAGTATCCATTAGTTTATACGGGTCAGAAAAATTCTCTTTGGTTACAACCGGCATAAGATTGTACCAGTAGTACCACTGGTTCATAAGATCGTACAGACTATCTCTTGCCATGGCGGGAGTGACATCTCTGACCGGGACAGTATCGTTTTTTCTGCATGAGCCAAACAGTATCAGAAAAATCAGTGGCAGTATTAATATTCTTTTCATTTTTTGGTTTAATTATAAATAAAAATTCCTCAAAGATAGTTAATTACACCCTTGCAGGCTTACGGTTCTGAATCAATATTCCTGAAATGATCAGCAATAAGCCCAAGGGAGTTGTATAATAAACGGGTTCATGAAGAATAAAGTGCACAAAAATCAGGGAAATGAACGGAGCAAGATATACAAGGTTACTGACCTTATCAGTTGTTGAAGCCATCTGAAGAGCTTTAAGCCAGAAAAAGAACGTTATTCCCATCTCAAAAATTCCGACATAAACTGAAGCAATAGTTCCCTTTAATCCAAAATCAGTTTGCCACATACCGGTAATTGTCATTGTAATAGCCAGGTAAATAGATCCAAACAGGAAATTCAGGAATAGCTTAACTGACTCATCCCTTTTATCTTTCATGTTCATAATGAAATAGATAGCCCAGAAGATTGAACTTCCTGTGGCAAGAAGCACTCCGGTCAGGTCTGAATGATACGGGCTGAACGGCCTGCCCTGCGATGAAATAATATATACTCCCGCAAAGCTGATAAAAAGTGCTATGAAACTTTTTTTCTCAATCTTCTGACGGAGTATCAGCACCGACAGAAACACCAATATTATAGGCCAGATCATGTTAAGAGGCTGTGCTACCTGTGCAGGAAGCAAAGAATAAGCTTTAAGAAGGATCAGGTAATATAAAAACGGATTAATAAAACCCAGCAGGGCTGAACCTAAAAGTTCTTTACCGGTGGACCTCCTGATGAGTTCAAATTTTCCGGTTGCAGATAGAATTAACAGCAAAACCAGCGTGGATGAAAATGCAGCAATGGTAAGCATTGGCAGGATAGCCAGTTCCCCAAGACTTATTTTAAATGCTGTAGGTACTGTTGACCAGAATAATATAGCAAGTCCGGCATAGATATATGATTGTCGGGTCTTATTCATGATTTTATTGAAGTAAGAACGACGAACATTCGAATGTTGAATTCAGAAATTGTTTACTTATTAATTCGCTGTTCGTTTGTTCTTCATTCTTACTTCTGTTTAAGTCTGCAAAAGCCTTCTAATGAGGAAGAAGTCTTCATGGCTTATTAATTGATAATATCAAATCCTGTATATGGTATCAGTACCTTCGGTATTTTGATTCCTGTTTCAGTCTGATTGTTCTCAAGGATAGCCGCCACTATTCTTGGTAAAGCAAGAGCGCTGCCATTAAGCGTATGAACCAGACGGGTCTGTTTTTCACCTTTTTCCTTGAATCTGCATTTCAGACGGTTTGCCTGGAACGATTCAAAGTTTGACACTGAACTTACCTCGAGCCATCTTTTCTGAGCAGCAGACCATACTTCAAAATCATATGTAAGGGCTGATGTAAATGACATATCTCCGCCGCAAAGCCTCAATATACGATACGGAAGCTGGAGTTTTGAAACCAGGCTTTCAACATGGCTAACCATCTCATCAAGTGATTTATAGGAATGATCAGGGTGGTCTATCCGCACTATTTCAACTTTGTCGAACTGATGCAGACGGTTGAGTCCTCTTACATGTGCACCCCATGATCCGGCTTCTCTTCTGAAACATGGAGTATATGCTACATTCTTTATCGGAAGCTGTTCAGCATTCAGGATAACATCCCTGTAAATATTTGTAACCGGTACCTCAGCTGTAGGTATCAGATAGAAATTATCGATAGTTGCATGATACATTTGTCCTTCTTTATCCGGCAATTGTCCGGTTCCGAAACCAGACTCTTCGTTAACCATTATTGGAGGCATCATTTCGGTGTAGCCTGCTTTTACGCCTTCGTCCAGGAAAAAGCTGATGAGCGACCGTTCCAGTTTAGCACCTTTCCCTTTGTAAACCGGGAATCCTGCACCAGTTAGTTTTATACCCAGTTCAAAGTCAATGATGTCATATTTTTTTATCAGTTCCCAGTGTGGAAGAGCTGCCTCCGGAATAACCGGCATAACACCCCCTTCTTTTACATTAACATTATCATCGGCGCCATGCCCGGGTGAAACCGACTCATGAGGAAGATTCGGCAACCTGATGATATCATTCTTCAGATCATTATCGATAGGAATAAGCTTATCGGTGAGTGATTTGATCTCATCTTTCAGAGAATAGGTTTTTTCTTTAGCTGCTTCAGCTTCAGCTTTTTTGCCTGCTTTCATAAGGTTGCCGATCTCTTTTGAAATCCGGTTCATATCGCCCTGCAGCATATCGGATTTTGACTGGATTTCACGGCGGCTGGTATCAAGTTCAAGTATTTTACCGATTATTTCTTCTGCTTTAAAGTTCTTCACTTTAAGCCTTTCAATGATAAAATCTTTTTTTTCGCGTATTAAGTTAATTGTCAACATATTAAGGTACGATTTAATAAAAAAGCAGGCCTGAAAAAGCCTGCCATAAAAGTATAAAAAACTCCTGACAATGATTTCCTGTCAGGAAAAGAATTCCAGGAGTCAGAAAATCTTCAGATAATTTATTATTCAGTTACCGGTTTAATGGAAACGTATGTCTTATTATCTTTTTTTCTTTTGAACTCAACTTCTCCATTGGTGAGTGCAAAAAGAGTATGGTCTTTTCCAAGGCCAACATTAAGGCCCGGGTTATGTTTGGTTCCTCTCTGGCGAACAATTATATTACCAGCTTTGGCAACCTGGCCGCCGAAGAGTTTTACTCCAAGACGTTTACTTTCTGAGTCGCGACCGTTGCGTGAACTGCCTGCTCCTTTTTTGTGTGCCATAATTATTTCTTATTAAATATTGTAAATTTCGTTATTTAGCTTTCCCTTTTGAAGTCTTCTTTTCAACTGGTTTTTTCTCTGCTGCCTTTTTAACCGGAGCCTTTTTCACAGGCGCTGCTTTTTTCTCAGTTTTTGCTGCAGCCGGTTTTTTTGTAACAGGTTTTTTCTCCTTTACAGGTTTTTCAGTAACAATTGCTTCTGCAGGATGAGCCGCTTCTTTTTTTGGAGCTGCTTTTTTGATCATCCCTTTTCCGTTAATGCTTAAAATTTCAACCTGTGTAAAATTCTGACGGTGACCGTTCTTTACCCGGTACCCTTTTTTTCTCTTCTTTTTAAAGACAATTACTTTATCACCTCTTACGTGGTCCAAGACTTTACCCTCTACAACGGCATCTTTAATTATCGGTTCCCCGATAGTTATTTTACCATCTTCTTCAATTAAGAGAACCTGGTCAAACTCAACATTTTTACCATCTTCAACCTCAAGCCGGTGAACAAAAATCTTTTTGCCTGTTTCTACTTTAAACTGCTGGCCTGCAATTTCTACGATTGCGTACATTCTTTTTATGTATTAGTTACTCCGTGAGGCGTATATTACTTAAGGTTCATATAGCTTTCAAAAGCCCCGTCGGATTTATTCAAATTCGGACTGCAAAGATAAACAAAATAGATAATTTACAAATCATTCCTTTGATTATTTAAGAATAGAACGGTAAAGAAGTTTCATAAGCTCAAATCCAGGCAAATTTTGTCCCTTTTGTATCCTGCCGAAACTTAATCTGTTAAAAAAAAGAACTGAGTAAACTCCTCCTTTTCTGCAATTATCAATATATTTGTCTGATACAATCATGAAGCAGGTATATATCTGGCGTATAATTAATTGATATGAAGAGAATAAAACTGAAGGTAATGGGGATATCGTACAGTCAGACTCAATCGGGAGCTTATGCGCTTATTTTGACCGAGGAAGATGGAGAGAGAAGGATTCCTATTATCATCGGAGGCTTTGAGGCACAGGCAATTGTGATTAAACTTGAAAATCTCGATCCACCCCGCCCTTTGACTCACGACCTCTTTAAACAATTTGCGGATGAGTTTAATATCTCGGTTCTTGAAGTGATGATATTTAAGCTTGAAGAGGGAGTTTTCTATTCCAAGCTTATATGCAATAATGGCGAAAAAGAATCCTCAATCGACAGCAGAACGTCAGATGCTGTGGCGCTGGCATTAAGGTTTGGGTGTCCGATATATACTACCGAAGAGATCCTTGAAAAGGCAGGTATAACAATAAATCCCTCTGATACAGAGATCTCATCAGCCAATGATACTGAAAGTTTATTTGAAACGGGAGGTAATAAATATGGCTCATATTCCGACGAGGAGCTTTATAAAATGATAGACGAGGCCGTCAAAACTGAAGATTATGAACGTGCTGCTGCTATTAGGGATGAGATAGAAAAGAGGAAGAAAAAGAAAAAATAGCATGAAGCAATATCTTGATCTTCTGTATCATGTTTTAAAAACAGGGATTGAAAAGAAAGACCGGACCGGAACCGGAACCATAAGCGTATTTGGCTATCAGATGCGATTTAACCTTGAAGATGGATTTCCACTGCTTACAACAAAAAAGCTCCATCATAAATCAATCATCTATGAGCTATTGTGGTTCATATCAGGCGACACAAATGTTAAGTATTTGAATGACAATGGAGTACGTATCTGGAATGAATGGGCTGATAAAGATGGCAATCTTGGACCTGTTTATGGATGTCAGTGGCGCTCATGGCCTGCTGCCAACGGGAAAAAAATTGACCAGCTGGCAAATGTTATAGATTCTATTCAGAAATCACCCTATTCGCGGCGACATATTGTAAGCGCATGGAACGTGGGAGAACTTGAAAAAATGGCACTCCCTCCATGTCATCTCATGTTCCAGTTTTATGTTGCCGGAGGGAAACTCTCATGCCTCCTTTACCAGCGAAGCGCTGATATTTTTCTTGGTGTCCCCTTTAACATTGCCTCCTATGCGCTTCTGACAATGATGATTGCACAGGTGACAGGTTTAAAGCCAGGGGAGTTCGTTCATGTCCTTGGCGATGCTCATATTTATCTTAACCATATCGATCAGTGTAAACTCCAGCTCACCAGAGAACCTTATCCGCTGCCAAAAATGATAATTAATCCGCATGTGTCTGACATACTTAAGTTCAGATATGAAGATTTTACTCTGACAGACTATTTAGCTCACCCGCATATCAAAGGAGATATTTCAGTATAATATATATAGTATGATTTCAATAATTGTAGCAGTTTCTGACAATTGGGGAATAGGTAAGGATAATGAACTTTTATGGCATATAGCGGAGGATCTGAAGAGGTTTAAAAAGCTGACACTTGGAAATGCTGTCATCATGGGAAAGAAGACATGGGAATCGCTGCCAAAAAAACCACTTCCGGGACGGAAGAATATAGTTCTGACCGACAAACCAGACGAGTGCATCGATTGCGCTATAACAGCCTATTCGGTTGAAGATTCATTAAGCAAGTGTGATAAAGGGGAGGAAATATTTATTATAGGAGGAGGCACTGTTTACAGGCAGTTTTTACCAATTGCCGACACCCTTTATATTACCCATGTTCATAAAAAAGCTCCGGCGGATATTTATTTTCCGGAAATAGACCTTAATGTTTGGGAAGCTGTTGAAAAGGAAGAGTTTAAGGAGAGTTCTATAAATCCCATTCCCTATACATATATTAAATATAGGCGTAGTAAAAAGTAATAATTTTATTTCGGCTTAAACCTTTAGGGTAATATTTCATCTAAAAGTTTGTAAATCGGAATTACTAAATTAAAAATAGACTTATGAAAACGAAGATTTTTTTAATGATTTCATCACTGGTGATGTTCACATTTTTTTCATGTACTAAAGATTCAGGAATCATTGATCAGGCCACTGTCAATCTTGCTGATGATGAGGCAGTGAGTGACGCTGTTTTTGAAGACATCTTCAACACTGTAGATAATGCAAGTATCATTCTTGATGGGATAAAAGGAGATGCAGTCAAGTCAGCAACTATTGTACAGGACAGTTGCCCGACGATTACCCTTACTCGTCCTGATGATGGGTTATGGCCAAAAACCATTATTGTGGATTTCGGGACTGGCTGTGATGGTTTGTACGATAATACGCGTTCAGGCAAGATCGTTATTGTAGTCACGGGACCACGTATGCAAAAAGATTCAAAAAGAACAGTCACGTTTGATAACTATTTCTTCAACAAAATAAAAGTTGAGGGAATTAAGGAAATGGAGAATAAAGGTTATAATTCAAATCAGAACCTTGTTTTCTCAATTAAACTGACCGGAGGAAAGCTGACTCTTCCGGATGGGAAGGTGATTGAACGTTCATTTGAACATGAGAGAGAATGGATTGCCGGAATTCAGACACGAAATATATGGGATGATGAGTGTCTTGTCACCGGGGGTGCCAGAGGTGTTAATATAAATGGTGTTGTCTATACCAATACAATAATGACAGCTTTACACTGGACCCGTTCATGCAGGTTCATTGTCAGTGGAGTCGTTAAGATTGAAAGGGAAGGAGCGGAACCAGTTGAAATTAATTACGGGACAGGTGATTGTGACGCAAAAGCGACTGTATCCAGAGGGGGTGAATCAAAAGAAATACTTTTGAAAAACAGGCACAGGCTAATGGGTAAAAACTAATGAACCGTTAAAAAAAAAGAGGCTGTTTTGCAGCCTTTTTTTATGATACTTTCAGAACTTTTATATCGATTCTATCGAGCATGTGACTTGCATAATCGGTTGTTATGACGAGTTCATCTTTCCCGAGCGTGGGCATCTCGAACATAGCATCGAGCATTATGGTTTCGCATATTGATCTGAGGCCGCGTGCCCCGAGTTTGAATTCGATAGCTTTGTCAACTATGAATTCAAGGACACCATCAGCAAAAGAGAGATCAATATTATCCATTTTAAACAACTTGATGTACTGTTTCACCAGTGCATTTTTAGGTTCTGTAAGAATTGCTCTCAGGGCTTTTCTGTCGAGTCGATCAAGATGCGTCAAAACGGGAAGGCGGCCAATAATTTCAGGTATAAGACCATATGCCCTCAAATCCTGTGGAGCGATGTACTTAAGTAAATTATCTTTGTCAACTTTATCCCTGATCTTTGAAGCTCCAAATCCTACAATCTGGGTATTGAGACGTGACGCAATTCTCTTTTCTATCCCTTCGAAAGCACCACCGCAGATAAACAATATGTTTTTTGTATCAACGGGGATCATCTTCTGCTCGGGGTGTTTACGGCCTCCCTGTGGCGGGACATTAACTATGGAACCCTCCAGCAGTTTCAAAAGGCCCTGCTGTACTCCCTCTCCTGAAACATCACGTGTTATAGACGGATTATCACCTTTTCGGGCAATCTTATCAATTTCATCAATAAAAACTATTCCTTTTTCTGCCGCTTTTACATCATAATCGGCATTTTGAAGGAGCCGTGTAAGGAGGCTCTCAATATCTTCGCCGACGTATCCGGCTTCAGTCAGTACTGTAGCATCAACAATAGTGAAAGGAACATGAAGCATTCTTGCAACTGTNCNGGCNAGAAGTGTTTTTCCCGTACCTGTTTCACCTACAAGGATAATATTGGATTTTTCAATTTCGATCTCCTCTTCATCAGGCTTTTGCATCAATCTCTTGTAATGATTGTAAACTGCAACGGAGATTATTTTTTTTGCCATATCCTGGCCAATTACATACTGGTCGAGGAAATGTTTTATTTCCGAAGGTTTTAAGAGACTAACTGAATCAAATGAGATATTTTTTTTACTACCAAGCTCCTCAGCCATTATGCTGTGAGCCTGCTCAATGCAATGGTCACAGATATGACCCTCGAGGCCGGCAACCAGAAGGTTAGTCTCTTTCTTTGTTCTGCCGCAGAATGAACATTTATCCATATTGTATTAATGACCGCTTTTCTGTAGTATTTCGTCTATCATTCCATATTCTTTGGCCTCCGCTGATGTCATCCAATAATCTCTGTCAGAATCTTTTTCAACTTTTTTAACAGAATTCCCTGAATGGAGGGCAATGATTTCATAAAGCTCTTTCTTCAGTTTAATAATTTCACGTGCCTGAATCTCTATATCCGATGCCTGCCCTTCAAATCCTCCTGCAGGCTGGTGTATCATTATCCTTGAATGTTTAAGAGCGGATCTCTTTCCTTTTGTGCCGGCAATAAGCAGAACAGCGCCCATAGAAGCTGCCATACCTGTACAAATAGTAGCTATATCAGCTGAAATATATTGCATTGTGTCATAGATGCCCAGACCGGCATGTACTGATCCTCCCGGAGTGTTAAAATAGATCTGAATATCTTTACCGGGATCGGAAGAATCGAGATAAAGCAACTGAGCCTCAATAATATTGGCTACATAGTCGTCGATTGGTAATCCGAGGAATATGATCCTGTCCATCATCAGACGGGAGAATACATCCATTGAAGCAACGTTTAACTGTCTCTCTTCAATGATTGTCGGAGAAATATAACTTTCCATGACGGAAGCGTACTTGTGCATCATCAGGCTGCTGATGCCATGTTTACTTCTGGCATATTTATTAAAATCGCTGGAATTGCTCATATTTGTCAGTCTAAAAAATTATTGCTCAAAGATACAAAATTTAAAATATTTAAATCCAAAGGATTGATTCCTATTCAAAAAGCTTATTGAATTCATCAACAGAGATACTCTTGTTCTCGATTTTAACAAGTTCTTTCATTTTGGCAAGAACTTTTTCCTCAAGTATCTTATCAGCAATCCTCTTGGCATCATCCTCATGTTTAAGGGTCTCTTTGGCATAGTTTGAGATCTGTTCATCAGTTGCATAGAATAATCCATATTGTCTGAATTGAAACCTTGTAATATTCTCAGCTTCCTTTTGCAATTCTTCTTCACTTATCTTCATCTCATTTTCCTTTGCCACCTTGTTTCTTATCAACTGCCATTTGAGGTCGTTTCTAAAACTTTCGAATTCTTTCTCAATCACCTCCTCAGTCGTTTTTTCATTTACTCTCAGCAGCCATCTTTTAAGGAATTCTTCCGGAAGTTGGAAATCTGTTTTTTGGAGAGCCAGTTTTTTGATATCCTGCATCAGTTTAAAATCGCCTTCACGAGTAAGGCTTGTAACAATCTCTTCTTCTATCTTCTTGTTAAATTCTTCTTCTGTGCTTACAACGCCTTCGCCATAAATCTTGTCGTACAATTCTTTTCCGGGTTCAGCAGGATGGAATCTGCTTATTTCGTTAATTGTGAATCTGAAGTTGCCCTCTATCCCGGCAACCTCTTCTTTCTTTATTTTTAATAATCCTGCTATTTCATTATCGTTTGGGAAAGCTTTTTTCAGATCAAAGCTGATATTATCATTTATGTTTTTTCCGATAAACTGCTTTTTGATTTCATCATCTTTTATAAGATCAATGCCGAGCGATGTTTCATCTAATGATATTCCTTCAGCAACAGGGTTTCCGTCGTTATCAGTTGCTTCAATTTTTCCTTTAACCACATCCTTTTCTTCCGAGGTATCAGCATTTCTTAACTCCCCATAGCGGCGTGTATAGTTTTCGAGGTAATCGTTCTTCATTTTTTCATCAACGGTTATCTCATAGAAAGTTACTTTGTTCTTTTTGGTGAGGTTAAGTTCGAACTGAGGAGCAAGCCCGAGTTCAAAGGAAAGAGTAAACTCCTCCTGTGTATCGAAATCAATTCTCTCCTGCTCATCAGTTTTTGGAATAGGATCTCCAAGAATTTCGAGCTTTTCATCGGCAAGGTATTTTTGGATATTCTCTGTGACTATTTTGTTGATCTCGTCAACCTGAACGGCCTTTCCATACATTTTTCTTACAAGTCCTATTGGCACCATTCCTGGTCTGAAACCTTTAATGTTTGCCTTCTTACGGTAATCCTTCAGTACATTTTCGACCTTTTCTTCATAATCGGGTTTTCCGATTTTAATTTTCAAAACGGCATTCAGTTCATCAATGTTTTCTCTATTGATATCCATCTTTGTATTTGTTTATTACGTATTTAAAAAAACCGCCAAAGCGCACTATTTCAATGGTTGCGGGCGGTTTGTTGTTTAGTGCGGATGAAGGGACTCGAACCCCCACGTCAATTAAGACACAAGATCCTAAGTCTTGCTCGGCTACCAATTACGACACATCCGCGGAAAATCCGTGCAAAAATATAGAAAATAATTATTATTACAAACAGGGTAAATTACTTACGAAGCTCGAAGTTCTTTCCAAGATATAGTTTTCGTACCTGTTCGTCTTCAGCCAGTTGCGATGCTGTGCCTGATTTCAGGATACGTCCTTCAAAAAGAAGATAGGCACGGTCAGTTATCGAAAGTGTCTCGTGGACATTATGATCCGTTACCAAAATGCCGATATTTTTTTCCCTTAGGCGCGAAACGATTTCCTGTATATCTTCTACGGCAATAGGGTCAACTCCGGCAAATGGTTCATCAAGGAGAATGAAATTGGGTTTCAGAGCGAGGGCCCTTGCAATTTCAGTACGTCTTCTCTCACCTCCGGAAAGCTGAATACCCTTGCTTTTTTTGATCTTCTGCAAGCCAAATTCATTCATAAGGGTCTCAAGTCTCTCCCTTTGTTCCTCTTTCGTGAACCCCGACATTTCGAGCACAGCGCGGATATTGTCTTCTACTGAAAGATTTCGGAATACCGAAGCTTCCTGAGCGAGGTATCCTATTCCCCTTCGGGCACGCATATAAACAGGAAGGGAAGTGATCTCTTCTTTATCCAGAAAAATTTTACCTTCTCCCGGCCTTATTAATCCGACAATCATATAAAATGATGTCGTTTTACCCGCGCCGTTGGGTCCCAGCAATCCCACAATTTCACCTTGCTCCACCTCAATTGAAACATGGTCCACTACAGTCCGGCTGCGATATTTTTTAACAAGATTTTCAGTGAATAGTTTCATTTTTGAAAGCAGATAGTGGTATCTTAAGCCTTTTCAGAAGAATTATCTTCCATAAACTCATTCCGCTCTTTTTCTTTTTGTTTCATCACCCTTGCAGAAATAAAAATACTGACCTCATAAAGTATGAGAAGCGGGATAGCAACGAGTGTCTGGGAGAAGACATCAGGAGGGGTAATAATTGCTGCAACTATGAATATAACAACAATAGCATGCTTACGGTATTTTCTCAGGAATTTAGGAGTGATCACTCCTATTTTTGTCAGAAAAAATGCAATAATCGGCAGCTCAAAGACAAGGCCTGTGGCCAGACATATGGAAGTAAGTGTTCCTATATAGGACCTGACATTTATCTGGTTTACTACATCGGCACTTATATCATAGGATGATAGAAAATGTATTGAAAGAGGAGCCAGCATATAATATCCGAAAAGGACACCGGTAAAAAACAGCAATGATGCTGCCATAACTGCTCCTTTTGCATATTTAGCTTCATTGGATTTAAGAGCTGGTTTGAAAAATTGCCAGAATTCCCATAATATTACAGGGAATGCAAGTATCAAACCGGCAACCATCGATACTGCAATGTGCGTTGTAATTTGCCCCGACATTTTGATATTTATCAGGTTAAATGGCTTTGAATTGATACATAATGCCGTAGTATTCAGATATTCACCGAGCTGACAAAGGATACGGTTAGTAAAAAAGGAAGGATTTCTCGGAGCAAGGATTACCTTATCGAAAATGAAATTTTTAAAAACAAAAGCTGTAATCATAAATACAACTATGGCTAATATTGATCGTATAATATGCCATCTTAATTCTTCAAGATGTTCAAGAAACGACATCTCCCCTTCTCCTTTTCCCTTCTTGTTCCAGTTAAGAGCCATTGAATTGGTATAAAATTTCATTTAAAATTGAGCCTGTAAAGATGATAAATCTTCTTTTGTAAAACAAGTCTAATATAAATCTCAGCTCTGATTCAAAAATTAATATTTGTTAATAATGGTTTAAAAAATATTATATATGTAATATAATTATTAACTTTATATACACTGTGCTAAAATATTTTTACAGTGATTGGGTTAACATCAGGGGAAGATTATGCTTAATGATTTTACTATACATGATTATTTAAAGAAGTATTTTGGGTTTGACAACTTTAAAGGTAACCAGGAACCGATTATTAAAAATGTTATAGCCGGCAGAGATACCTTCGTTCTTATGCCGACGGGAGGGGGGAAGTCGCTCTGTTATCAGCTTCCGGCTGTCATGGGTGAGGGGACTGCTATTGTCATTTCACCACTTATTGCCTTAATGAAGAACCAGGTCGATGCAATGCGAAACTTCAGCACTGATGACAACGTTGCTCACTTTTTAAACTCATCACTTACAAAAACTGAGATCACAAGGGTAAAGAACGATGTAATGGGAGGAAAGGCCAAACTTCTTTATGTCGCTCCCGAATCACTTACAAAAGAGGAGAATATTGAGTTTCTTAAAAATATCAAAATCTCATTTTATGCTGTCGACGAGGCACATTGCATATCTGAATGGGGACATGACTTCAGACCAGAGTACCGCAGGATACGGCCAATTATTGATACAATAGGCCGCTCCCCAATTATTGCACTTACTGCAACTGCCACACCCAAGGTACAGCATGATATTCAGAAAAATCTGGGAATCCTTGAGGGAGATGTTTTTAAATCATCATTTAACAGACCAAATCTCTATTACGAGGTCAAATCAAAACAGGATGTCACCAGGGAGATCATTAAATATATAAAGAACAATTCGGGTAAATCAGGTATTATTTATTGCCTGAGCCGTAAGAAGGTCGAAGAGATAGCTGAAGTGTTAAAGGTAAATGGTATAAAAGCTCTTCCTTATCATGCAGGTATGGACTCCGCTACCCGGACACAGAACCAGGATAGTTTCCTAATGGAGGAAGCCGATGTTATTGTAGCAACTATTGCATTTGGGATGGGAATTGATAAGCCGGATGTACGCTTCGTAATCCATTATGATATACCTAAGAGCCTTGAAGGGTACTACCAGGAAACAGGACGTGCAGGCCGGGATGGAGGAGAAGGCAATTGCATAGCCTATTACAGCTATAATGATATCCTGAAACTTGAGAAATTCATGCAGGGAAAACCTATAGCCGAGCAGGAAATTGGAAAACAACTGCTGCTGGAAACAGTATCATATGCTGAATCCTCGGTTTGCAGGCGGAAGCTGTTATTGCATTATTTTGGTGAAGAGTATCCGAAGGAAAACTGCGAGGCATGTGATAATTGTCTTCATCCTAAAGCACAATTTGAAGGTAATGAGTCTGTTGTAAGTGTTCTGGAAACAATTCTTGCTGTTAAAGAAAAGTTCAAAGCCGATCATATAGCTAATATTCTTTCAGGAAAGGTGACCTCTGCGATCAAATCGTACAAACACCATAAACTTGAATTCTTCGGAATAGGGGAAGATAAAGATGAAAAATACTGGAATATGGTGATAAGACAGGCTCTGATAGCCAGGTTCCTTACAAAAGATATTGAGAATTACGGTCTTCTTAAAATTACTCCCGATGGAATGCAATTCCTTTCCAATCCGGTTTCGTTTATGCTTGCTGAAGATCATGACTATGCAGATACTACAGATGAAGAGAATGCTTTTGGTGCACGAACAGCAGCTGTTGATGAAGAACTTTTCAGCGTACTAAAAGATCTGCGCAAGAAAATCTCAAAACAAAAAGATGTTCCNCCGTTTGTGATATTCCAGGATCCTTCCCTTGAAGATATGGCAATACAATACCCTATAAACCTGGACGAATTACAGAATATTTCAGGAGTAGGTGCCGGCAAAGCTCAAAGATACGGTGAAGAATTTGTAGAGATAATAAAGAAGTATGTCGAAGAGAAGGAGATTATACGTCCACTCGATATGGTGGTGAAATCAGTCGTAAATAAGTCAGGCTTAAAGGTTTATATTATTCAGAGTATTGACATGAAACGCCCTCTGGAGGATGTTGCTGACGCAAAAGGACTGGAAATGAAAGAGCTTATTTCGGAGATAGAAGCAATTGTAAACTCCGGTACCCGCATAAACCTCGATTACTATATTAATATGGTAATTGATGAAGAACGCCAGCATGACATATATGACTATTTCAGGGAAGAGGCAGAGTCTGATTCCCTCGAGGATGCAATTAAAGAGCTTGGTAATGATTTTGAAGAAGAAGAGATAAGACTCATGAGGATCAAATTCCTTTCCGAAATGGGTAATTAACAGCCTGTTCACCTGAATGGAAAATCGAAAGAATTGCAACGCCCAATATATAAAAAGGATAAATAACTTCTGACTGTAAAAACCATTTCATGAGGCTCTTCCTGCCGTACCGGCATGAAGTATTAAACATGATGAGAAAGTCGGGTATTGATTTTACAAGAAAAGCAACAATTAATACCTTCAAGTAAAATATATTTATAAGAGTCGCGGACAATAGAGAAATAATCAGGATATTTGTAACAAATGTTACAATTGCAAGGATTATTGTAAAATTGTCANTATANGCTTTCCCTTTTGAAATCCATCTTATTCTCTGTTTTATAAATCCTTTTATCGAGTCGGATGAAGAGGCTGTTACAGTAGCTTCTTTTGATTCGAGCCACATAATTTTTGATACGGACTCCTCTTTAAGGCTGTGCAAAAAGAAAACATCATCACCTGATGAAATTTCATCATGCAGATTATCAGTATGCTTGAGGTACGATTCTCTTGAGAAGGAAAGATTAGCCCCGTTACACATTGTTGCATTTCCGGAAATAGCGCATCCGGCTGTTACTCCCTGNAAGCTGAGAAACTCAAGTTCCTGGAATCTGCCAAAGAAACCTGCTCTATTCTTTAGCTGTACCGGACATATCAGCATGTCAGGCTTATATTCACCGGAAAAGGAAGCAATGGTTCCGAGCCACTTTTCTTTTATCCGGCAATCGGCATCTGTAGTTATTATCAATTCTCCTGATGAGACGCTGATACCAGTCCTTATTGCTGATTTTTTACCGGTGCCTGAATTTTTTATTATTGAAAGGTTTTTTATTCCCCGGAAATTGACGGCAAAATCATATGTTTTGTCGGAAGAATTATCATCCACAACTATCACTTCATACGACTCAGGTGGAAAATCCTGTCTGGCAATGTCGCCCAGGAGAAAAGGAAGATGAGGTTCCTCATTCCGGCAGGGGACTATAATCGAAACAAAAGCTGAAGTATTGGAAAAATTGTCNTACTGTTTTATTTTATGCAGACTTCTCCAAATCCTCATCAGGATGAAAAAGTAAGGGAGGACCAGTATTGCAGGGATCCAGTGCATCACTTATTCTTTCAGCCATTCATACATCCTGTAATGTTCGCTTCTCATTCCAAGATATTCGTAAGTCATTTGAGCGGTCGAATTATTTGTTTCAACATAGAGGCGAAGCCCTGCAACATCCTGTTTTTCAGCCTCATTCTTAATAAATTCATACATCGACCTGAAGATCCCCTGACGTCTGAATTGGGGAAGAACATAGACCGACTGGAACCACCAGACGTTACTATTGCGCCAATCACTCCATTCATATGTTATCAGTAATGAGGCAATAACTTTACCATCAGCTTCCGCAACGTAGTATTGTCCGCGGGAGGGCTCTTCGAAAACAGCTTCCACCCCTTTAGTGATTAGCTTATCTGCAAGAGTCATCCGTTCGGTTTCCCATGCCATTTTTTTCTGGAAGTCGATTATTGCGGATGCATCTGCAGGTACTCCTTTTCTGATAACAATCATTTTCAACATTCTTTAACTTTTATCTTTAAACTTTTGTCTTTTATCTTAAATTATCTCCCTATCACCCCATCTACTCTTCTTCAACCCCCTTCAACCCTCTTCAACCTTATTTATACTCATCCCAACTCTTAATCTCAAGGTCATCAATACTCATTCTGCAAAAGGCCAGAATAAAGGCGCTTGCAAGCCTGGCATTTGTGAGAAGCGGCACATTAAAGTCGATGGCACTTCTTCTTATGGAATAATCGTTATCCAGCTCACTTTGGCTAAGGTCTTTTGGGATATTAACAACAAGGTCAACCTCGCGGTTGCGAATGAGTTCGATTGTATTTGGCGATTTTTTTTCGTCGGGCCAATATGCAACACAAGCCTCAACGCCAGCATTCTTAAGGAACTCCTGTGTTCCTCTTGTAGCATAAAGTTTATGTCCCTTTCCGCGGAGCGCCCTGGCGCTGTTAAGCAGCTCAACTTTCGACCGGGCTGGTCCGGTTGAAAGCAATATACTTTTTATGGGCACCTTATATCCGACAGAGAACATTGCTTTCAGAATAGCCTCATAAAATCCTTCCCCAATACATCCGACTTCTCCGGTCGACGCCATGTCAACTCCAAGGACTGGATCTGCTTTTGCAAGTCGTGAAAAACTGAACTGGGGAGCCTTAACACCGACATAGTCAAGTTCAAATACCGATTTATGTGGTTTTTCAACCGGTACGCCAAGCATCACTTTTGTAGCAAGTTCTATCAGGTTTGTTTTAAGGACTTTAGATACAAATGGCATACTCCGGCTGGCACGCAGGTTACATTCGATGACCTTAATGTCATTGTCTTTTGCAAGAAACTGAATGTTGAAGGGACCGGTTATATTCAGCTCTTTTGCTATCTGGCGCGATATTCTTTTTATCCGCCTTACGGTTTCGAAGTATATTTTCTGTGGAGGAAAAACTATAGTTGCATCGCCCGAATGAACTCCTGCAAACTCCACATGTTCGCTGATAGCATAAGCCATTATTTCCCCTTCACGGCCAACGGCATCAATCTCAATTTCTTTGGCATTTTCAATAAATTCAGATACCACAACGGGATATTGTTTCGATACCTGGGAAGCCAGATCGAGATAATGTGACAATTCAGTTTTGTTTGAAACCACATTCATTGCCGCCCCGGAAAGGACATAAGAGGGTCGTATAAGTACAGGAAAACCTATACGGTCGACAAATTCAAAAATATCTTCAATTGATGAAAGTTCTTTCCATTGTGGCTGATCAACAGCCAGACTGTCAAGCATTTTAGAGAATTTATGGCGGTTTTCAGCCTTGTCGATCGAAACAGGGCTGGTACCCATCACCGGGACATTCTCCTTAAAAAGCCTCATTGCAAGGTTGTTGGGTATCTGTCCGCCAACAGATACTATAACCCCTCCGGGATTCTCAAGGTCAACGATATCGAGAACTCTTTCGAAGGTAAGTTCATCAAAATAGAGCCTGTCGCAAATATCGTAATCGGTACTGACAGTCTCGGGATTGTAGTTGATCATTATCGACCTGAATCCCTCTTTCTTTATTGTATCGATGGCATTTACCGAACACCAGTCGAATTCGACGCTTGAACCTATCCTGTATGCGCCTGAACCAAGAACAATAACTGATTTTTTATCATTTTCATAAGAGATGTCGTGTTCTGATCCGCTGTAAGTGAGATAGAGGTAATTGGTCACTGCAGGATACTCTGCGGCAAGGGTATCTATTTGTTTTACATAAGGTACAATACCCTGCGATTTTCTGTAACTCCTGACCTTCATAAGGTCATCGTCTATGGCATTTGGCCCTGACCGCAACACATGCCTTGCTATCTGGAAGTCGCTGAATCCGTTTATCTTAGAATGGGAGAGCAAATCCCGGGGCAGGCTTTCAAGACTTTTATAATTACAGAGCTCATTTTTAATATTGATTATATTCCTCAGCTTATAAAGAAACCACTTGTCGATCTTTGTCAGTTCGTAAATTCTGTCAACAGACATACCTTTTTCAAGTCCTTCTGCTATCGAAAAAATTCTCATATCGGTAGGTTCGGCGAGCTCCTTTTCAATATCTTCAAAACCCAGATCGCGGTTTCCTGTAAATCCATGCATTCCCTGGCCAATCATTCTTAAACCTTTCTGGATAACCTCTTCAAAACTCCGGCCGATTGCCATAACCTCACCCACACTTTTCATGCTGCTGCCTATGAGGTGTGAAACACCCTCAAACTTATTGAGGTCCCATCGCGGGATCTTGCATACTATATAATCGAGAGCCGGTTCAAAATAGGCTGTAGTGTTTTTTGTAACGGAGTTTTTCAGCTCATGAAGNCCATATCCTATTCCAAGTTTTGCGGCAATGAATGCGAGGGGGTAACCTGTTGCTTTTGAGGCAAGTGCGCTTGACCGCGATAACCTGGCATTTACTTCAATGACCCTGTAATCTTCAGATTCAGGTGAAAGGGCAAACTGGACATTACACTCCCCGATAATGCCGATATGCCTTATGATTTTTATTGACAATTCTCTCAGCTTATGATATTCACTATTTGTCAATGTCTGTGAGGGTGCAACTACGATACTCTCACCGGTATGTATGCCCAGAGGATCGAAATTTTCCATGTTGCATACCGTGATGCAATTGTCATATTTGTCCCTTACCACCTCATATTCAACCTCTTTCCATCCTTTAAGTGATTCTTCAACAAGTATCTGGGTAGTATATGAAAATGCTTTAGATGCAAGATTTCTTAATTCTTCGGTACTGGAAGCAAATCCGCTTCCCTGGCCACCAAGAGTATAAGCTGCACGGATAATAACCGGAAATCCGAGTTTCACGGCAGCGGTAAGTGAATCTTCGATGCCGGATACCGCAATGCTGCGTGGAGTTCTGACATCAATCTCATTTAGTTTCTTTACGAAGAGCTCTCTGTCCTCGGTATCCATTATTGCTCTTACCGGAGTTCCAAGAACCTTCACATTATATTTTTCGAATACACCGGATTTGAACAATTCCGTTCCACAATTAAGTGCAGTCTGTCCGCCGAACGATAAAAGTATTCCATCGGGCTTCTCTTTTTCAATAACTTTCTCGACAAAATATGGAGTAACAGGTAAAAAATATATTTTCCCGGCAAGCTCTTCTGAAGTCTGAACAGTTGCAATATTCGGATTTATCAGGACTGTTTTGATGCTCTCCTCCTTTAAAGCTTTAAGTGCCTGTGAACCTGAATAATCAAACTCTCCCGCTTCTCCGATTTTAAGCGCTCCTGATCCAAGGATAATTACCTTTTTGATTTCATCTTTCATCTTTCAGTTTTGAAATTCAAAAATAAGATAATTTTTCAATTAAGATTTGAAATAGAAATAAAATGAATATATTTGCAAAATAAATGAATAAATATGCAAAAGACAAAAAGACTTCTGGCAATAGAAAAAATTATTACTGAAGGAAGTATTCCGTCACAGGATGAATTATTAAAAAAACTGAAAGGGAAAAACATAATTTGTACACAGGCAACTTTGTCCAGAAATTTAAAGCAATTGGGAGTCAGCAGAATTCCAAATGGTATGGGAGGGTATAAATATTCTTTACCTGAGAATAACAGGACAACCCTGGTTTCGGCAGGCAAATTAAATATTGTACCGGCTATTCACGAAATTATTGAAGCAAAAGGGATGATGATAATAAAAACAATACCGGGAAATGCCAGTTCAACGGCTTTTTATATTGACAATGCCGGCCGATACGAAATTGCAGGCACTATCGCCGGCGATGATACAATACTTATAATTCCCAGGGATGGGATCACTATTCAGCAGGCTCACGACTCTCTCGAAATAATTCTTCCGGGATTACACAGACAGATTAAAAAAGGGTGATATTATTTGAAAAAGCGAAGCGGAGNTCGACTAAGTCAAAATCAAATAATAATTCTAATCATTCCTGCTAATAGTTAAATGTAAATAATAATAAATAAAAAATTGTTGAATATATAAAAAGATTAATGATGAAAGAAAAAGTTGTTTTAGCGTACAGTGGAGGCTTGGATACTTCGGTGATACTTAAGTGGTTAATTGAAAAAGGATATGAAGTTATTGCTTTTGTGGCAGATGTTGGGCAAAAAGAAAATTTTGAAGAGTGCCGTAAGAAGGCTCTTCTTCTCGGTGCTTCAAAAGTAATTATTTCTGACCTGAAAAGGGAATTCGTTGATAATTACGTTTTTAAAGCAATAATGGCAAATGCCATTTATGAAGACAGATACCTGCTTGGTACAGCTCTGGCACGACCTCTGATAGCCAAGACACAGATTGAAGTTGCGAAAAAGGAAGGAGCCACAGCCGTGGCACACGGAGCCACCGGTAAAGGAAATGACCAGGTAAGATTTGAACTATGTTATTATGCTCTTATGCCGGGAGTAAAAGTTATCTCGCCATGGAAAGACAAAGAGTTCCTTGCAACATTTAAGGGCAGAACTGATCTCCTGAAATATGCTTCTGAGAAAAAGATACCGGTAAAAGCGAGCATTGACAAACCATACAGTGAAGATGATAACCTTATGCATATAAGCCATGAGGCAGGGGTGCTTGAGGATCCAATGTTCTCCTTAAACAAGAACATGCTTGAAAAGATGGTTATGCCACAGGATGCCCCTGACAAAGAGACACGGATAGTTGTTCATTTCAAAAACGGGATTCCTGTTAAAGTTGTTAATAAAGATGACGGTACAGTGAAAGATGATTCATACGAACTGTTTGTTTACCTCAATGAGATTGCAGGTAAAAANGGGATAGGACTGCTCGATATGGTTGAGAACAGATTTGTGGGTATAAAATCGAGAGGGGTTTATGAGACACCTGCTGCCACCGTATTGTATCTTGCGCATAAGGATATTGAGGGGATAGCAATGGACAGGGAAGTAATGAGACTTGTAAGTATGCTTTCTCCCAAGTTTGCAGAGATTATTTATAATGGATTCTGGTTCAGTCCGGAGATGGATTTTCTTATGGCAGCCATTGAAAAGAGCCAGGAACTTATTGACGGAAGCGTGCATCTCTGTCTCTATAAGGGTAATATCATCATTGAAGGCCGGGAGTCTCCTTCTTCCCTTTATAATAAAAAGCTTTCAAGCATGGATATTGAAGGCGGTTTTGATCAGACCGACAGCAAAGGTTTTATCAGAATAAATGCCATAAGATTAATGGCTCACAGAGCAATTGTTGAGGCAAGTCAAAAAAAATAATAACAGATGGACAATTTGCCCGTTCCGCTGGCGTATGGATTAAATTGAATTAATAAAAGAAAATATGAAACTTTGGGAAAAAGGGGTTGCCCCCGAACCTGCAATTATTGAATTCACGGCAGGAAAAGACAGAAAAACCGATCTGTCACTCACGAAATGGGATATAATTGGTTCAATGGCACATGTGATTATGCTTGAAGATGTAAAACTGATCACAAATGATGAAAAAAATGATATGCTGAAAGCGCTTTATTCACTTTTTGTGTGGGATGAGGAGGGTACTCTTGTCATTGAAAAAGATGTTGAAGACATTCACTCTCAGATTGAGAAGGAAATGGCCTCAATCCTGGGGACAACGGGGAAGAAGATACACACAGGACGTTCAAGGAATGATCAGGTTCTTGTTGATATACGTCTCTATACCAGGGAAGAAATCGACAAGCTTTCAGTGCTTATCGGGAAACTCTTTTATAAGTTACAATCTCTGAGTGAACAATATAAGGAGGTTTTGCTTCCCGGGTATACACATATGCAGTCTGCAATGGTTTCATCTTTTGGTCTCTGGTTTGGTTCATATTCAGAGTGCCTGGTTGATGATATACTTCTTCTTTGCACTGCCCGTGCGCTCAATAACAGGAACCCTCTCGGTACAGCCGCAGGATACGGTACCACTTTACCATTGAACCGTAAACTTACATCTGAGCTTCTTGAATTTGATGATCTCCTCTATAATTCAGCATATGCAAGCCTGAGCAGGGGGAAAATAGAAATGGCAATTGCTTCTTCGCTGGCATCTGTTTCTCAGACTCTTGCACGTTTTTCAATGGATATTTGTATATATATGAGCGCCGAATTCAGATTCATCGATTTTCCCGATGAATATATCACAGGTTCAAGCATCATGCCGCAAAAACGTAACCCGGATGTTTTCGAGCTGATAAGGGCACGGTCGAATGTTATTCAAACCCTTCCGAACCAGGTAGCCATACTGACAAGTAACCTGCAGTCGGGATACAACAGAGATCTGCAGTTGCTGAAACAATTGATTTTTGATGCTTTCAGGGAGATTACCGAGTGTATTGAGATTATGCTGTTAATGCTTAATAATATGAATGTACGCCGGAATATTACAGAAAATCCGTTATANAATAATATTTTCAGTACCGAAGAAGTTAACCGGCTGGTGAAAAAGGGAATGCCTTTCAGAGATGCCTATAAAGCAGTATCAGAGATAGTGAAAAATTCTTCATTCTCAAGAACTTCAACTGCTGATTATGTTCATGAGGGAAGTATAGGAAATCTTTGCAATAAAGAGATCGCGGAACTTTTCGAGGAAAGGATGAAATGTTTTAAGAGCATATCGGCCACTGAGCTGGCTGATAAGATGATGAGTCATGTGACAAAGTAGACCTTTAGGGGGTCATTTGGCTTTTGATTTTTCGATATCCTCAATAAATACATCGAAAAGATAATCAGTATCTGTGGGTCCGCCAGAGGCTTCGGGGTGGAACTGCGTTGAGAAGAATGGTTTGGATTTGTGTTTCATCCCCTCATTGGTATTGTCGTTGATATTGACAAACAGTGGTTCCCAATCTTTTCCGAGGGTATTGTTATCTACAGCAAATCCGTGGTTCTGTGATGTGATATATGCTTTGTCGGTACCCACTTTAATAACCGGTTGGTTATGACTCCTGTGGCCATATTTAAGTTTATACGTGTCGGCTCCCGAAGCAAGAGCCATTAACTGGTTCCCAAGACATATACCGAAAACCGGTTTATCTTCATTAAATGATTTTCTGATATTTTCAATGGTAGGGGCACACATTTTTGGATCACCGGGGCCATTCGAAAGAAAAAGGCCGTCGAACTGTTCCTTATTGAAATCAAAATCCCATGGTACCCTTATTATGGTTGTGTCGCGTTTAAGCAAATTTCTGATAATGTTATACTTAACACCGCAATCGACCAGAAGTATCCTGTGTTTTCCTGATCCGTACACTTTCTTTTCATGAGTGCTTACATCAGCCACCAGGTTAACTTTATTCGGGTCATAAAAATCAATTTTTGTATCTGACGGTTCAAGCTTGCCAAGCATAGCTCCTTTTTCACGGATCCTCTTGGTGAGAGCTCTTGTATCGATACCATATAGTCCGGGTACATTATTTCTCTTCAGCCATTCATCGAGGCTTTCAGTGGCATTCCAATGACTATATTCAAACGAGTAATCTGATACAATAAGTCCTGAAATATGAATTGAAGACGATTCATAGAAGCGATAGAGATCATTTTCTTCGCTTTTTGCCGGAGCCCCGTAGTTTCCGACAAGCGGATAAGTAAGACACAGTATCTGTCCGCGATATGAAGGATCAGTAAGACTCTCGGGATATCCGGTCATTGCAGTATTAAATACTACCTCGCCGGCTGCAGGAACCGGAGCCCCAAATGACCTGCCCTCATAAATTGTTCCATCTTCAAGTGTCAGACGTACCTTTTGTCGCTCTTTCATACAATTGTTTTAAAACTGTTTATCTGATAGCCGAAACTGCCTTTTCAATCTGTTCCATGGCTTTTTCCACATTCCTGTGTGTTGTACCCAGATTCATCCTCATGAATCCTTCTCCTCCGGGGCCAAATGTCGAACCTTCATTCATACCTATCCCTGCGCTTCTTACAAAAAAGTTCTGAAGCTCTTTTCCCGACATTCCTAATTTGCGGCAATCGAGCCATATCATGTATGTTGCTTCCGGGGCTACAGGAACTATTTCCGGTATCATCTTCCGGCAATAATCTATGGCATAATCAACATTCTGATTAATATAATTAAGAAGAGAATTGAGCCAATCGTGTCCTTCTGAATATGCTGCTATTGAGGCAATTGTGCCAAAAATATTGCCATTTCCAATATGAAGGTGCTCAATTTTCCTGTTAAAGTATTTTCGCAGAACTGGATTTGAAATGATTAAGGAGGATGTTGCCAGACCTGCAAGGTTAAATGTCTTACTTGGTGCAATGCAGGTTACTGTTATATCAGCTATTTTTTCAGAGATCTTTGCAACAGGAGTATGATAGAAACCCGGGAGTATGAGATCACAATGTATCTCGTCGGAGAGTATTAAAATATCGTTAGTTAGACAAATATCAGCAAGCCTGTTCAATTCATCAGGTGTCCAGGCTCTTCCAACCGGATTATGAGGGTTGGAAATGATAATCATTTTTGTATTCTCGTTAATAGACGCGATCAGGGAATCGAAATCCATTGTCCATTTGCCGTCTGACTCCTTCAGCTTGTTGTAAACCAGATTGCGGCCTGAACTTTCAACAGCTGAAAAGAAGGGAAAATAGACAGGAGGCTGGACTATTATACTATCGCCCGGCCTTGTAAATGCCAAAGTGCAGATATTAAGTGCAGGAACGATTCCGGGGCTGAAGCATATCCACTCTTTTTCGACAGCCCAGTTATGCCGTGATTTCTGCCAGTCAATTATCGACTGAAAATATTCGTGCGGACGGAATGAATAACCAAAAATATTATGGTCAAGGCGTTTCTGAAGTGCAGTAACAATAAAATCAGGCGTTTTAAAATCCATATCGGCAACCCACATCGGGATAACATCCTTAACACCAAATGTAGCTTCCCTTAAATCATATTTTACACAGTTTGTTCCCTCTCTGAAAGGTATATCATCAAAATTCCAGCTCATCAGAAAAACGGCATTATTATGGGCGTTAAAGATAAATAAAAATGAGAAACAAAAGCTTAAGTGATTCTAATATTGGCATCATGCGACAGGGAATGGTTGAAGTGTAATCCTGTTTTGAAGCCGGCTTTCAGTTTTATCATCAAATAACCTTGGTGCTGTGTAATTTATTTAATAATATTTCTTACTTTTATGGGCACTATATTAATGGAATTAATTAAAACTGATTTATATGAAAAGAACAATTGCAGTTGCATTGATTACTATGCTGATACTAAGCTTAACCTGCCTGAGTTCATGCAAGAACAGGACAGCAAATAAGGAACAGAAAAAGGTTGAATTGGAACAGATTAAAACAATAGAAAATCAAATAGAAAAGAATGTTTATCCTTTACCCACCTCTGCAGCAGTGATAAAGATGCTTACGGAGCTTGAAGTTGGTTATATTATTGGAATTTCAAATCCTGTAGAAAACACAAAAAAATATTTCAGTAGTGCAACACGGGCTATAAATATTGGGGTTTATGGAGCTGACCTGAGCTATGCAACGCTCTATAATATTCAGCAGGAAGTTATTAATTATCTTAATGCGATTCGTTCTCTGGCAAATGAACTCAATATGTCTAAGATATATAGTGAAGATTTATATAATCAGATAAAAACAAATTTTGACAACAGGGATGAGTTGGTGAAAATTCTGACAGGTGCATTTAACAACTCTTACTCATATCTGGCAGATAATGAACAGCAGCCGCTAGCCCTTCTCGTTGTCGGAGGTGCATGGGTTGAAGGTATGTTTTTAACGACTCATGTCTCTGAAGCTGCTTACCAGGTTGCCGGGATTTCAAAAGTGCTTCTTGAGCAGAAAAAATCATTCGAACTTTTTCTTGAACTTGCAAAGCCATATACTGCCGATCAAAGTGTAAGCGATTTCGTAAAACTTCTTGATCCTGTTACGAAAGTATATGAGGGCATGGGAACAAGCCTTACTGAAAAGAATATTAAGGATATAACAAAAGCATTAGAAGGAGTAAGAGCCCAGATCGTATTATAATTATTGAATAAATATCTGGACGCAAAGAATGTAACTTTGCGGTCTTTTTTTTACTTAGAGGCTTTATGAGGGAATCTGTACTGCTTGCCTTAATTCATATTTTTGCTATCGTATCAACCATAAGTCCTGTTGGGATTTCATCGAGGGGGAAGAAGATTCTGCGCAGTTACCTGAGGAGGTATCTTAACAGGGAACTTGAAGAAGAATACTATGCACTTTTCGAAAACAATCTGGAGTTTTATTATAATGAACTGAAGAGTGTTGACAAGTCAGAACTTTCTGATGAAGATTCACTTATCTCATTCCAGATCACGAATATATGCCGGCAGATAAAAAAAGGCCTCTTCCTCGAAGAAAGGATGATTGTTTTTCTTCAGCTTATCGAATTTGCTTTTGAAGATGGTCTGATTTCAGAGCAGGAGAAGACGATAATTGATATTGTTTCGCGGACCTTTAATATTTCTAAGAGGGAGTATGATAATGCCACTGCTTTTATGATTGGCAGAACATATGATGATATATCCACGGACTGTGTTCTTATAATTGAAAGTGATAACCCTGAGTTTTCTGGCGCCAAATTGTACAAAAACTATGAAAATTGGCGTCACATAAGAATCAAAGATTTCAAAGGATACATGGTTGTACTTCATATTGAAAGCACAGGTACACTGCTTTTGTCGTACGATGGACCATTGGCTCTCAGTTTTAAAGGGAGAGATATTATTGCCTGCAGGCCTTATCTTCTTGAACGCGGGGTGAATATAAAGGGTCAGGGTATTGATCCGATCTATTATTCAAAAATTTACAAAAAGTTCGTTTCCAGAAAATTCCCCGAAAAAATATTTTTTGAAGGGCACGATATTGAATATTTATTCAGGAATTCAGACCGGGGCATCCGGAAAATGAATTTTAAAGTCGAGTCGGGAAACCTGGTCGGGATAATGGGAGGGAGTGGTGTTGGCAAAACCACATTGATTAACATCCTTAATGGCAAAGTGACACCATCAACCGGGAATCTCTTCATTAACGGATTCGACATACATTCAGATTCAGAAGAATTAAATGGATTGATCGGATATGTTCCTCAGGATGACATGCTTATTGAGGAACTGACAGTTTATCAAAACCTTTATTATAATGCCCGTCTCTGTTTTGGAGACTATAACGAGGATCAGTTAAAAAGTACTGTCGAGAAAGTACTGATTGACCTGGATATGTACGAAATCAAAGATTTACAGGTGGGCGACCCCATGAACAAAAAGGTAAGCGGAGGGCAGAGAAAACGACTGAACATCGGTCTTGAACTGATGCGCGAACCAATTGTGTTGTTCATCGATGAGCCCACATCCGGGCTATCATCATTTGATTCAGAGAAGGTTATGATTCTTTTGCGTAACCAGTCGCTTAACGGGAAACTGGTTTTTGCAATAATTCATCAACCCTCCTCCGACATTCTAAAAATGTTCGACAAGCTTTGGATTCTCGACAAAGGCGGATATATGATTTATGACGGAGACCCGGTTGAAGCGCTTGTTTATTTCAAAACAGAGACATCACAGGCAAATGCAGCAGAGAGTGAGTGCCCTAATTGCGGAAATGTCGAAACAGATAATATTCTTCATATTATTGAGGTTAAGGTTATTGACAATGCAGGTTATCCAGGCAAGGAGCGACAGATAAGTCCTAAAGAATGGTATGATAAATATAAAAAAAAGATGATGCCGGTATTTGCGCAGCAACCTTTAAAATCATCCATTCCTCCCAGCAACTTCAGGGTACCTGATAAAGTTGTTCAGCTCAAGACATTTATCCATCGAAATATTACCCGCAAACTGGCCGACAGACAATATATGATCATTAATCTCCTCGAAGCTCCGCTGCTTGCATTTATTCTCGGGTATATTTCAAAATATAGCGAAAACGGTATTTATAGTTTTGCAAATAACAAAAACTATCCGGTGTTCCTGTTTATGTCTGTTATTGTGGCTCTCTTCATTGGACTGACTGTCAGTGCTGAAGAAATCTTCCGGGACAGGAAAATTCTTGAACGGGAAAAATTTCTTGATTTAAGCAGGTACAGCTACCTGTTATCGAAAATCAATTTCCTTTTCTCTTTATCAGCAATTCAGACATTGTCGTTTGTCCTGGTTGCAAATAGCATTCTGGAAGTGAGGGGTATGCTCCTCCAGTATTGGGTAGTACTCTTTTCCACGGCATGTTTTGGTAACTTGCTGGGGCTTAACGTATCAGCTGGTATGCGTTCCGCAATAAGTATTTATATTCTCATTCCTCTTATACTTGTACCACAGCTTATCCTGGGAGGTGCAATGATAAAATTTGATGATCTTCACCATTCTTTCAGCAGGAAGATCTATGTTCCGGTAATCGGAGATATAATGGTAACCCGTTGGGCCTATGAAGCAATGAGCGTGGAACAGTTTAAAAGCAATAAATTTGAAAAACCTTTTTTCAGGGATGATATGGCATTAAGTCAGAACGACTGGTACGCTTCATTTCTTATTCCAACACTTAAGGTAAAAGCAGACGAATGCCTTGCTGAAGGGAAAAATCCTAATTATAAAAAATATAAAGAGGAAAACTTTGAAAAATTAAATTATCACATCGATGAACTTTCTGCATTGACCGGTATTAACCCGGGAAACTGGATCAGAAATCTTAATTATTCGGATTACAATGATTTTATTGCCAGTGAAACAAAGGANCTCCTCGATAGTATAAGAACCTCATTAAGAATCACCAGCAGACAGATTGANCTGAAACGCGATTCAATATATAAACAGATTTCAAGCCGGATCGGAGAAACTGAATTCGTTAAATTAAGGGAAAAGAATTATAATGAGAACATGGCAAATATTCTGCTCAACAGGCTGACCACAAACAAAATATATGATTCGCCTGAAAGACTTATTCAGAAGTCAGACCCGGTCTTTATGAAACCAGGGTCAAAATATGGGCGCGCACATTTTTATGCTCCGTTTAAGCAGATTGGTAACCTTAGGATCGGAACACTCTTTTTTAATATGTTAGCCATATGGATAATGATCTTGTTCTTATTTGTCACGTTATATTATAATGTCCTCAAGAGGTTCATGAAATTACTCGAATCCATGAAATTACCGATCTGGAGAAAGTTCGGAAGGGAACTTTTATAGTTTTATAATTGAAATACCTCATCCCCCAACCCCTTCTCCCAAGGGAGAAGGGGTGTAAGAACTTCATAATCAGGATTAAGGGTGGGGCAGATTTATGATAAGGGGGCGGAGTTATTTCAGAAAAAACAATCAAATGGGTAAAGTACAACCAAAAAAAAACCTGGGACAACATTTTCTTAAAGATCAGGATATAGCCAGGAAGGTTGCCGATACGCTTACAGGCGTCGGTTATAACTCCGTACTTGAAATCGGTNCGGGAATGGGAATCCTCACAAAATTCCTGATGGAACGGGGATTTGCTGATCTCAGAGTTATTGAAATAGACTATGAGTCAGTGCACTATCTAAAGGAAAATTTTCCTGAATTAAAAGAGATAATAAGGGGTGATTTTCTAACTATGAACATTGATACGTATTTCCATGATAAACTTGCCATAATTGGGAATTTTCCATATAACATTTCAACCCAGATCTTATTCAGGGTATTGCAAAACCGCGAAAAAATTGTTGAGGTATGCGGAATGTTGCAGAAAGAAGTGGCAGAAAGAATATGCGGACATCCGGGCTCAAAAACTTACGGTATCCTCAGTGTCCTGCTCCAGGCTTTTTACACTGCCGAATACCTGTTTACTGTTCCTGAAAATGTTTTTTCACCTCCACCAAAGGTTAAATCGGGTGTCATAAGGCTGATAAGGAATGATATAAAAAACCTCGAATGTGACGAACTGCTCTTCATCAGGGTTGTTAAAGCAGGCTTTAACCAGCGGAGGAAAACATTAAGGAACTCAATAAGGTCTGCATTTGATCTGAAAAGAGAAGATTATAAAGATTTCAATTTAAGACCCGAGCAATTATCGGTTGATCAGTTTGTGCAAATGACGAGATGGATCGATGAAAACAGGATAATATCAGAATGAGAAACCAATAGCTTCAACAGGGTTCATCTTTGCCGCAGAATAAGCCGGGGCATAACCGGCAACCACACCAATGATTCCGGAGATGAATATTGCAAGAAATGCATTGGCCATTGTGAGATGCATCCCTAAATCATATAGATAATTAATTATGGATGTACCTATAAAAATCATTATTAATCCCAGTATCCCGCCAATAACTGAAAGGATTATTGACTCGACAAGGAACTGTTGAAGAATAAAAGATCTTTTTGCACCCAGAGCCTTCTGTATACCTATAATATTAGTGCGTTCCCTCACTGATACAAACATTATGTTCGCGATCCCAAAACCTCCGACAAGTATTGCAAAACCACCTATCAGCCAGCCGCCTATGTTAATACCGACAAAAACTGCATCAAATCCCTGGGTAAGCAAACTGGCTTTGTTGACAGAAAAATTTGATACTTCCCCTGGCTGAAGTCTTCTGGCTGCCCTGAGGATCATTGTTATCTCATCACTTAATTCCTGAACCTGAACCCCGGGCTTTGCTTTTATCATTAATTGAGTCTCAATGAAATTGTTGCGCATGTTTATAAAGTACCTGGCATAATTGAGTGGCACCAATGTTGTTTCATCCATTCCGCTATCGCCGATCCCTCCTTTCCCTTCCTTTTTAAATACCCCGATCACGTTTGTTTTATTTCCGGCTATTGAGATCTGCTTACCAACAGGATCGGCATTTTCAAATAATCTTTTAGCAATTTCAGAACCAAGAATGGCAACATTTTTACCTGAGGAAGACTCTTCAGGCGAAAAATATCGTCCATTTTCAATTTCAAATGATCTTAGTTCTTCGAAATCATGGGTTGTGGCCCAAATCGTGGCATCATTTGCCTGATTTTTATTATATTTTATTTGCTTGGGCTGAAACGCTGAAAAGCATACAGACCTGGCCCGTGTTGACCTGTTCAGTATAACCTGGTAATCATCCTTTGAGATCGGCGGCCATTTGATAATATCCCACCAGGCCAGATTAGGATCAAAGGACCATGGAAATTTCTGCACATAAATTACATTATCTCCAAGAGTAGAAATACTATCCCTGATCGATTTTTCCATCCAGTCGAGCACAGTAAATACTGAGATAATGGAAAAAATGCCGATTGTTATGCCAAAAAGTGAAAGAAAAGTTCTTAATTTATTGACAATTATTGAGTTAAAAGCAAAAATGATTCCCTCTTTGAAAAGCTTAAAAAACATCATTTGATTTTAAAATTATGCTTATGTCTGTTTCTAACCAATAACGCACTCTAAGTTCAGAAAATCAAATTTATCAATTGATAAATAGATAATAAATCAGAAGTGAGCGTCAAATATACAAAAATCAGACATAGGTAAGATATTATTGATCTTATTTTAAATTCGTTGATATTCATTGACATTAAGTATGTATATAACAAAAAAATATCTATTTTTGATCGCTTGGAGTATGCTTGCAAAGCAATCATAACTATCAGATAATGAGTGGTAAAAAAATAAGGAGTGCTTTAATTTCTGTTTTTTATAAGGAAGGATTAGACGAAATTGTCAGGAAGCTACAGGAACTGAGGGTAAAAATTTATTCTACAGGTGGCACTTATACCTTTATAAATGAGCTTGGAATTGATGCTGAAAAAGTAGAGGATCTTACCACTTACCCTTCCATTCTGGGTGGAAGAGTGAAGACACTTCACCCATCGGTTTTTGGAGGAATATTGGCACGCAGGAATAATGAAGAAGACCTTGAACAGCTTGCAAAGTATAAGATCCCTGAGATTGACCTGGTAATTGTTGATCTGTACCCATTTGAACAGACTGCGAAATTGACTATTGATGAAGAGGAGATAATTGAAAAGATTGACATTGGGGGTATATCTCTGATAAGGGCTGCTGCTAAAAATTTTAATGATATTTTAGTAATTTCAGGAAGGGAACAATATCCCGGTCTTCTTGGACTTCTTATTGAAAAGGAGGGAGTTACGTCGATTGAGGAAAGGCGCTATTATGCCGCTGAAGCGTTTAAAACTTCCTCTCATTATGATACTCAGATTTTCCGGTATTTTAACAAAGATGCAGGAATTCCTGTTTTCAGGGAGAGTATAAATTCATCATATCAACTGAGATACGGTGAGAATCCGCACCAGAAGGGGATATTTTACGGAGACCCTGAAGAGCTGTTCAGCAAGCTCCATGGGAAAGAATTATCATATAATAATCTTCTTGATCTTGATGCGGCTCTTGGTCTGATTGATGAATTCAGGGAAAATACGTATGTCATCATCAAACATAATAATGCATGCGGGGTGGCGTCACGCAATAATCCTGTTGATGCCTGGAAAGATGCCCTGGCGTGTGACCCGGTATCTGCATTTGGAGGTGTAATAGTTACTAATACAACAGTTGATGAAGTTACTGCAACAGAAATTGACAAGATATTTTTTGAAATTATAATTTCCCCTGGTTTTACAGAAAAGGCGCTTGAAATACTAAAGAAGAAAAAGAACCGTATTATCCTCATCAGGAAAGAAATTTTAAAGAATAAAGTCGTTTTCAGATCGTTGCTTAACGGAGTATTATGGCAGGAGAAGGATAACAATACCGAATCAGCCGGGGAGATGAAACCTGTAACTAAAAGAGTCCCGGGAGAGACTGAAACAGAAGATCTTGTGTTTGCAAATATTATTGTAAAGCATAGCAAATCAAATGCCATCGTACTTGTTAAGAACAGGCAGCTGTGTGCAAGTGGTATCGGACAGACATCAAGAGTTGATGCATTAAAGCAGGCGATAGATAAGGCTCACAATTTCGGTTTCGATCTCAAAGGCGCTGTAATGGCCTCAGATGCTTTTTTCCCGTTTGCCGACTCTGTTGAAATAGCACATAAAGCAGGGATCACAGCTATTGTTCAGCCTGGCGGATCGGTAAGGGATCAGGAGTCGGTAGATTACTGTTCTGAAAACGGTGTAGCTATGGTCTTTACCGGTATAAGACATTTTAAACATTAATTATTAATATATTAACTCTCTCATTCAATGGGGATATTTTCATTTTTAACACAGGAGATTGCAATTGACCTCGGTACAGCTAATACAATCATTATTCATAACGACAAAGTGGTTGTTGATGAACCCTCAATAGTTGCACTTGATAAAAACACCGGGAAATTATTGGCAATTGGTGAGGTTGCCAGGCAGATGCATGGGAAGACTCACGAAAACATTAAGACCATCAGGCCACTGAGGGATGGTGTGATCGCCGATTTTAATGCTGCCGAGCTGATGATAAGAGGTCTGATCAAAATGATTAATAAAGGACCTCGTCTCTTTTCCCCGTCTCTTAAAATGGTTGTTGCCATACCATCGGGAAGCACCGAGGTTGAAATACGTGCCGTACGTGACTCTTCTGAACATGCCGGCGGTCGTGACGTTTACCTTATTTATGAACCTATGGCAGCAGCTATAGGTATTGGTCTCGATGTTGAAGCTCCCGAAGGATGTATGGTCATTGATATTGGAGGAGGGACAACCGAAATAGCAGTAATTGCACTTGGAGGGATTGTTTGTAATAAATCAATAAGGATTGCCGGTGATGGGTTTACGGCTGATATCCAGGCTTATATGAGGCATCAGCATAATATAAAAATCGGTGAAAGAACTGCAGAAGATGTAAAGATTGGTGTCGGCGCAGCTCTTCCTGATATTGATAATCCTCCTGCTGATTATATTGTCCGGGGACCAAATATCATGACAGCCCTTCCCATTGAAATTCCGATATCTTACCAGGAAATTGCCTATTGCCTTGATAAGTCATTATCCAAGGTTGAGGCTGCTCTTTTAAGTGTACTGGAACAGACTCCGCCGGAACTTTATGCCGATATTGTTAAACGGGGGATTTATCTTACCGGGGGAGGAGCACTTCTCCGCGGCCTTGACAAAAGACTTACCGATAAGATCAATATTAAATTCAATATAGCTGAAGATCCCTTGCACGCAGTTGCACGCGGAGCCGGAGTTGCTCTGAAAAATGTCGATAAGTTTCAGTTCCTGATGAGATAATTTCTATTGTGAATGAGAAATCTGCTGAATCTTCTGGCCAGATACAATAATTTGATCGTCTTTCTTATTCTTGAAGGAATAGCTTTTTCAATGGTCGTCACTAAAAATAATTACCCAAATACACGTTTTGTTAATGGAATGAGGGGTTTGACAAACCATATGAATCAGGTTATTAATAATACACAAACGTATTTTAATCTTAGGGAGATAAATGAAACACTTGCGGCAGAAAATAATGCACTAAGAAATAGTTTGGAACAATCAGGAACAAAGAAAGACACTCTTTTTTTTTCTGTCACAGACACTATTTACAGGCAACAATATCAATATACAGCCGCTGAAGTAATTAATAACTCAGTCAATAAGCAGAAGAATTTTTTCACTATTAATAAGGGTAGCCGTCAGGGCATGAAAGTAGATATGGCAATTACTTCAGGCGATGGCGTAGCAGGTGTAATTGTAGGATGTTCTGATAACTATTCTCTTGCCAGATCACTTCTTAACATCGATTTCAGATTAAGCGCCAGAATAAGGTCAAACGGATATTTTGGCTCACTGAACTGGGATGGCAGAGATTATAGTCATGCAATATTAAGTGAAATACCCCAACATGTTTTGGTTAATGAGGGTGATACTATAGAAACCACAGGTTATTCAGCAATTTTTCCGGAAGGGATTGTGGTTGGCAATGTAAGTGATTTTGAAAAAACAGGAGGCGACTTTTACAAAATAAGAGTCACTTTAAATACCGATTTTAAAAAGCTTCATTTTGTCAATGTGATAGGTAATATGAAAAAAACGGAACAAGAGCAACTTGAAAAACTAATTCAATGATCAATTCTGTATTAAGGTTTGGATTAATCTTTATTATCCTGGTACTTCTGCAGGTTCTGTTATTTAATAATATTCAGTTTAGCGGGTATATCAATCCTTATGTTTATTTAATGTTCATTCTTCTTTTACCCGTTGAAATGCCATCGTGGCTGCTGCTTTTCTTATCATTCGCAACTGGTATGATAATTGACCTGTTTTCAGGCTCTTCCGGAATGCATGCCTCTGCTACACTTCTGGCAGGATTCGTTCGTCCATTTGTTCTAAGGCTGTTATCACCCAGGGAGGGTTATGAATCAGGATCAAATCCATCAATGGTGGTTTCAGGCTTTAAATGGTTCTTTTTCTATACATTAGTAATGGTACTTATTCATCATACTGCTCTTTTTTACCTTGAAGTATTCCGGTTCACAGATTTCTTCAGGACTCTGTTGAGAGTTCTCTTAAGTTCAGTTTTCACAATATCCTTTATTCTTCTTATTGAGTATTACAGAAAAGGAAAGTAGTTGACCGATTATGAAAGATGCATTCATTAACAGGAAATATGTTATAATAGCACTGTTTGTGCTTGCGTCTATTGGATTGATTATCAGGCTTTTTATAATTCAGGTAGTAGAAGATTCCTATAGGCTGTCAGCCGACAATAATGTTTTAAGATATGTAACACAGTACCCTGCCCGGGGCCTTATTTACGACAGGAATAATAAGCTAATGGTTTACAACCAGGCTGCTTATGACCTTATGGTGGTACCGGCACAGACCTCTAAAATTGATACCGCCCTCTTTTGTAATGAACTGGAGATAACAAAAGAAATATTCAGTGAGCGGATGAAAGCGGCTGTGAGCTATTCACGACGTGCCCCTTCTGTCTTTCTGAAGCAGATATCGGCTGAGACTTATGCATCATTCCAGGAAAAAATATTTATGTTTCCGGGGTTTTATACCCAACCCCGAACGCTCAGGAAGTACACAAAACCGATTGCTGCTCATGTGCTTGGTTATGTAAGCGAGGTTGATGAACCAATCATCAAAAAGGAACCATATTATAAACCTGGAGATTATATCGGCAAGCTGGGGATTGAGGAGGCATATGAAAAAGACCTCAGAGGAACACGCGGTGTAAAGATATTTATGGTGGATGTTTATAGTCGGATTAAGGGGTCTTATGCCAATGGAACACTTGATACGCTTGCTGTTCAGGGTTCGGATATTGTTTCAGGTATAGATATGGATCTTCAGGAGTATGGGGAGCTTTTAATGCAGAATAAGTCGGGTAGTATAGTAGCCATTGAACCAAAAACAGGAGAGGTGCTTTCTCTGGTTTCTTCACCTAATTATGATCCGGGCCTTCTTGTAGGAAGAATACGTTCAGAGAATTATGCCGGACTTCAGTCTGATACAGCATTAAAACCCCTGTTTAACAGGGCTCTTATGGCTTCTTATCCTCCCGGTTCAACTTTCAAACCCATAAATGGTCTTATAGCGCTTCAGGAGAAAGTAATAACTCCGTCCACGTTGTTCGGATGCAGCAACGGTTATCTTTTCGTGGCATGCCATTCCCATTCTTCACCGCTAAATATTGAAGGTGCTATCACGAACTCCTGCAACTCATATTTCTGTCAGGCCTACAGAAAAGTTCTTGAAAATCCCAGGTATGGATCAGTCAGTGAGGCATTTGAAAAATGGAAAGGATATTTAAATGAGTTTGGATTTGGCACCCGGATGGGTGATTTTGTGAATGAACTTCCAGGATTTATCCCGTCCCCGGCGTATTTTGACCGATTTCATGGTAAGGGCAAATGGAAAGCCCTTACTGTAATTTCGATGGCTATAGGGCAGGGAGAGATAGGGACGACTCCCCTCCAGATGGCGAATATGACTGCAGCTATTGCCAACAGGGGATACTATTTTACTCCGCATATTGTAAAATCGATAGGCGTTGACCGGAGAGTTGACCAGCGATATACCACCAGGAATATAATCAATATTGATTCAGCTAATTTTGAGCAGATTGTACTTGGGATGGAGGGTGCTGTAAATGGCGGAGCCGGAGCCACTGCAAGAATAGCTGCGCTGAAAGATATAATTGTCTGCGGAAAAACAGGCACTGCTCAGAACCCTCATGGCAAAGACCATTCAGTATTTATCGCATTTGCTCCTAAGGATGATCCAAAAATCGCAATTGCTGTTTATGTAGAGAATGCCGGTTTTGGATCGACCTATGCAGCACCAATTGCAAGCCTTATGATTGAAAAGTACCTTAAGCATGAAATAACTAATAAGCCGCTCGAACAGAGAATGCTTGAACTTAATCTATTGCAGAAGTGAAACGTAGCTTAAATATCTGGTACGGAATTGATAAAATATCAATTTTAATATTCCTGCTGTTAATTGTTGCAGGATGGTTCAATATTTATGCTGCTGTATATAATGAGGAACACAAGCAGATACTTGACATGTCTCAGCGATATGGGAAACAGTTTATCTGGATACTTGCGACACTGGTTATCGCATTTTTTATAGTAATCATTGATAACAGGTTCTATTTCTTTTTCGCCTGGTTTATATATGCTGGATTAATGCTGGTTCTTATCATATTACTTGTTGTTGGCAATGAGATTAATGGTGCCCGATCATGGTTTGAGTTAGGATCATTCGGCCTGCAGCCTTCTGAATTTGCCAAGTTTGGAACAGCGCTTGCACTGGCAGCTTTTTTAAGTGCCAGGCGGCAAGACCTTATAAGTCTTAGAGTAATTATTCCCGCATCGGGTATAATAATTTTTCCTGCACTTCTTAC
>JGI24132J36420_10000036_pt1 | contig 54553 bp, 49 predicted proteins | sample BarGraNGADG00212_3_FD_36420 | JGI IMG/M metagenome (IMG submission 36420) | reverse complement strand
ATTATTTTTGCTGCTGTAACCGTTCTCTTGTGCGCGCGTCTAAAGTACCATGGAAAACCTCACTGAACAGGACCTGATCCAATCCATCCTCGACGGCAACACCCAATCTTTTTCGGTGTTGCTTAAGCGGTATCAGCGTCCCATCCATGCGTTGGTCCGGCAGATTGTCTCCAATCGGGAGGACGCTGAGGAACTGACACAGGATGTGTTCATCAAGGCTTTCCGCAAGTTGGATTCTTTTAAGGGTGGCAGCAGCCTTTCTACTTGGTTGTATCGGATTGCCTGGAATACGGCGATTTCAGAAACCAGAAAGAAGCGCCTGATTTATCCTGAATTCGATGAAAACCAGTTCGCCAACCTGCCGGACGAAACGGTGGACGAGGTGCTGGAAAAGGAAAACGATGAGTTGCAGTTGCTGCGGTTGGAAAAGGCCATCGAACGACTTCAGCCGGAAGAAAAGGCACTCATCACCTTATATTATACGGAAAGCAAACCCTTGGCTGAAATCGCTCTGATACTGAACCTCAGTGCCGAGAATACAAAGGTCAAACTGCACCGGACGCGAAAAAAGATTGTACTTTTACTAAACAACGAACAACGATGAAAACAGATAAAGCCCTGCAAAATGCTCTTCGAAGGAAAGCCAACGAGCTCCCCTACGGATTCGAGAACCGTGTAATGCGGCAGATCATGTTGGAAGTAGAACGGAAGAGCCGTTTGTCCTATTACAGCGCCCTAGGATTGGTTTCGTTTGTTTCGCTGGCGTTGATTGCCGGCGTATTGTTTGTGCAGAATGCGTATTTCGACTTCAACTTTTTGGATTTGTTCGCGAGCATTCGAATGCCTTCCATTGAATCGGCATCAGTTTTGACTGACCAGACTCGACCCATTTTAGCCTTCAGTATTTACATCGCTGTCTTGATGCTGTTCCTGCTGGGAATCGATTATTTCTTCAGGCAACGGTTTCGGAAGAGTAGAAAGAGCTAAAGTTTATAATATTAATATATGATAAAAATATAATGAATAAATGTGTATTTTTGATGATTGGATGACAAGTAAAATAATTATCTCAAATTGTTAAAAATGTTAAACGCACAATTGATAGTAAAAAATATATCATTTGATTTGCAGTTTGATAGTTTATTTGCTATCATTACAGGGTAAAGTCAAAGCAACTTGAAATCATGAATTCACTGAAGGTTTCAGAAGTAATCAAGTTGTTGGAAGCTGATGGGTGGTATCTTTACACTACAAAAGGAGACCACCAACAGTTCAAACATCCGTTTAAAGCAGGAAAGGTGACTATTAGAGGTAAACGAAGCCTTACACTAGATCAGTTTCTTTTGAATAGTATCTTTAAACAAGCAGGATGGCGTTGAGATACCTTGCTTAAACAACAAAATAGTATGGAAAAAGTAAAAGTTCAGATCGTTTGGAATAAAAATTATGGTGCTGCCCTTGACCTATTACCTGGGTGTGTTGCTGTAGATTATTCGTTATCCGGAGTAAAGGATGCCATCCGTTCGGCCATTGAGTTACACCTTAAAGCCATGCGCGAAGATAGGGATGTTATTCCGACATCCTTCAATAATGAATATGAACTAGTTTTCGAATTAGATTCACGGGCACTACTTCACCACTATGAAGGAATCATCACTCGGACGGGTCTTAGCAAGTTGACTGGTATCAACGAAAAGCAGCTTGGACATTATGCCCAAGGTATAAGAAACCCGCGACCTGCAAAACGAGAAATGATTGTCCAAGGTTTTCACCGTTTAGCAAATGAATTGTTGGAAGTCGAATAACGTATGTTTGAAGTTCCTAACTCCAGTTGTGATTAGCTTTCAAATTCGTAATTTCGAAACAGATAGAGATGGAAAGATTGGCAAACATTCACCCAGGAGAAGTATTAATGGAAGAATTTCTGATTCCATTAAATATTACGGCTTATAGGCTTTCAAAAGATATTGATATACCGCAAACCAGGCTTTCGCAAATAATTAAGGGTAAAAGAAGGATTACAGCGGATACTGCCTTGAGGCTTAGCCTTTATTTTGGAAACTCTGCAAAATTCTGGTTGGGTTTGCAGGATGATTTCGATTTGGAAGAGGGTACTTTGATATATGGTGATTCATTAAAACGAATTGCTGAATTAAGGAGAAGTGCTACCCAACACTGTGCATAGTTAACAAATGAGTTAACGTATTTCGATGCTTCTGGACTCACTCTCATTGTGGCATCTATCCACCGCAGTCACTACAAATACCGCTTTGCTTTTTATCCAGGAGGGAATTTCATACGAGGTTTCCCGTGTTATTTTCAGGATGTTTCTTGGGTCGTTCAGGTTTTGGTCGGCACCTTTTTTAAACCGATAAATCACAAAATAAGCAGCTTTGTCCAATTCATTGGTTTCAGCAGGTGCTTTCCAGGAAAGGATGGAGCTATCTGTCGTGCTTTTTTGCCACAAGAGTTCCTCCACCGGTTTCGGCGGTTGTTGGTCGTAGGTGTTGTCAGCCGGAAGCAGGGCTGGATATTTGAAGTAGTTTTCCCGAAGGCTGTCGCAGATGTGGCCGGCGTTGTTTTCGAGTTCGTAGGCAGGCCAGAAGCAATGGCCAGTGATGCGCGGGTCTGCTGCCACCAACATCATTTTTCGGTTCAGTTGTGACTTGCCGGAAGTGTCCAGTTTCATCGTCCGTAATACATCCTGGCCAATGTACAATGGCTTGCCGTAGTTATTGTCGGCCCACCATTTCAGCAAAGTGGCATAGTCGGCAGCCCGGTGCCCGATTTCCCAGTACAGTTGCGGAATGTTGTAATCCACCCAGTCATTTTGAACCCAGGTCAGCACATCGGCGTAAAGGTCGTCGTAATTGCTCAAGCCATTGGTGATGCTGCCCCTGGAGTCGGTTTTTTGGTTGCGCCAGATGCCGAATGGGCTGACGCCGAAACGCACCCAGGGTTTGATTTCGTGCACCAAGGCATGCAGGTCGCGAATCAGAATGTTTACATTTTCCCTGCGCCAATCGGCTTTCCGGTCTGGGGTGAAACCCATGGCGAAACCATAGATGCGGAAGCTGTTGTCATCCCCGAAAGCCTTGCCTGCCACCGGATAGGGGTAGAAATAATCGTCCATGTGCACGGCGTCGATGTCGTAATGCCGCACCAGATCGCGCACCACGTCCTTGATGAACGAACGGCATTCGGGATTACCCGGGTCAAACCAAGTCAGGTCGGCGTATTGGATGAACCAGTCGGGGTGCTTGAAAAAAACATGGCTGGTTGCAAAAGGATTTTTCAGCGTTGTGCGGACTCGGTAAGGGTTCAGCCAGGCATGAAGTTCCATATTTCGTTTGTGGCATTCGGCGACGAGGAATTCCAGCGGATCCCAACCCGGATCCAAGCCCTGTGTTCCGGTAATGTAGCGGCTCCAAGGCTCCAATTGCGATTTATACCAGGCGTCTGCTTCCGGGCGAACCTGAAAAAGAATCGCGTTGATGCCGGCATGCTGCAGGCTGTCCAAAAGGCTCACAAAATAGGCCTGCATCACAGGTTTGGACATCTTCGCGTATTTGGTTTGGCCGACCGTGTGTACCCAGGCTGCCCTGAATTCGCGCTTGGGCGGCACTTGCGCGTAAAGTATAGTGGAGAAAAGTATGGTGAATAGAAGAAGTCGCAGTCGAAAGATTGGCATGTAGTACAAAGAGTTAATGGTTCGTTTATTCTAAACAGTCGTTTTTCGTGACTCGGCATAGTCGAAGCAAGCTTCGCCTCTGCACTCGCTACTTAAAACGTTCGTTTCAGCGCAACAGCCGTTTTGCTTGTCTTAACAACACCAAAACCGTTTACGCTGCTTAAAACGTTTACAAAGATAGCTTTTTCGGTCTTAAATCCGTATTTTTGTCGGTTCATAACGCAACAGATGGCAGTAGAAAAATACATCGAAATAAAGGGGGCCCGGGTGAACAACCTGAAAAACGTAGACGTCCGCATCCCCCGCAATCAATTGGTTGTCATCACCGGCCTTTCCGGCTCCGGAAAATCTTCCCTCGCTTTTGACACGCTGTACGCCGAAGGGCAGCGCCGCTATGTGGAAAGCCTTTCGTCATACGCCCGTCAGTTTTTGGGGCGCATCGACAAGCCGGAAGTCGATTTCATCAAGGGCATTCCGCCTGCCATAGCCATTGAACAGAAGGTAAATACTCGAAATCCGCGTTCAACCGTGGGCACTTCGACGGAAATCTACGATTACCTACGTATGCTTTATGCGCGTATCGGCAAGACGTACTCCCCGGTTTCGGGAGAACTGGTGCAAAAGCATCAGGTGGAAGACGTGCTGCATTATCTCTTCGGTTTCCCCGAAGAATACCGCTTTTATGTGCTTTGTCCCGTTATCGTGCCCGAAGGCCGCAGCCTGGCTTTCCAATTGGAAATGCTGCTGAAGCAAGGTTTCACAAGAGTGGAAGCAAATGGCGAACTGCATCGTATTGAGGACTTGGTTCCTGCCGGAACGCTGAACGATCCGATGGCACCGACCGAGTCGGAAATACTTAAAAATTGCTCTGCTGAAGCCTTGTTCCTGCTCATCGACCGCATGAGCATCCCCACCGACAAAGCCGGACGCAGCCGCGTGACGGATTCCATCGAGACCGCTTTTTACGAAGGACAGAACAGCTGCTTCATCCGCATGTTCGACGAACAGGGCGATTCGGAACTGAAGCCGTTTTCCAAACAATTCGAGGCCGATGGCCTGCTTTTTGATGAGCCAACGGACGACCTCTTCAACTTCAATTCCCCCATGGGTGCCTGCCCCGTTTGCGAAGGCTACGGCAAGGTTATCGGCATCGACGAAGACCTGGTGGTGCCCAATAAGTCGCTTTCCATCTACGAGGAGGCCATCTTTTGCTGGCGTGGCGAGAAGATGAGCGAGTGGAAGGACGAACTGGTGCACAACGCCATCAAGTTCGATTTTCCGGTGTTCCGCCCTTGGTATCAACTCACCCCCGAAGAACGCAAACTGGTCTGGACCGGAAATCAGTATTTCCATGGCCTGAACGAATTTTTCAAGATGTTGGAGGACAACCAATACAAGATCCAATACCGCGTGATGCAGGCCCGTTACCGCGGCAAAACCATTTGCCCCGAATGCAACGGCACCCGCCTTAAAAAGCCAGCTTCCTACGTAAAAGTAGGCTGCAAGGCCATTTCTGAACTGGTCGATCTGCCCATTCAGAAATTTAAATCCTTCTTTGAAACGTTGGAACTCAATGAAACCGACACCCTGGTTTCCAAGCGTTTGCTGCTGGAAATCACTAGCCGCATCCAGTTTCTGTTGGACGTTGGTCTGGGTTATCTGACCCTGAACCGCCTTTCCGCCTCCCTTTCCGGCGGTGAAAGCCAGCGCATCAACCTGGCCACGTCCCTGGGCAGCAGCTTGGTGGGTTCACTCTATATTTTGGACGAACCCAGCATCGGGCTGCATTCCCGCGACACACACTTGTTGGTCAAGGTGTTGAGACAATTGCAGGCTTTAGGCAATACCGTAGTCGTGGTGGAACACGACGAAGAAATCATGCGCGCTTCCGACTACATCATCGACATCGGCCCGGATGCAGGCCGTTTGGGTGGGGAAGTGGTTTATCAGGGCGCCATCAAGGATTTGCTGGAATCATCCAACGACGAGTTGAACAACCGCAGCTACACCCTCAAGTACCTCACCGGCAAAGAAAAAATCCCTGTGCCCGCAACACGCCGTTCCTGGAACAGCTACATCGAAGTCCTTGCCGCCAACCAAAACAACCTGAAGGGCATCAACGTGAAGTTCCCCCTGCACGTGCTTACTGTCGTCACGGGTGTGAGCGGTTCGGGCAAATCCTCCTTGGTGCGCGATATCTTCTACGCTGCCGTGAAACGCTATTATGGCGGAAACGTGGACAAAGCCGGTTCCTTCGGTGAACTGAAAGGCGACCTGCACATGGCCAAGGAAATCGAGTTCGTGGACCAGAACCCCATCGGCAAGTCCTCCCGATCGAACCCGGTAACCTACCTGAAAGCCTTCGATGAAATCCGCAAGCTCTATTCCGACCAGGCGCTGGCCAAGCAAATGGGCTACACCGCCTCATATTTCTCCTTCAATGTGGCCGGCGGTCGTTGCGACGAATGCCAGGGCGAAGGCACCATCACGGTGGAAATGCAGTTCATGGCCGATCTGGTTCTGCCTTGCGATTCCTGTCACGGCAAACGCTTCAAGCAAGACATTCTCGACGTGCATTACCGCGATAAAAGCATAGCCGACGTGTTGGACATGACCGTGAACCAAGCCATGGATTTTTTTAGTGAGCATACCGGTTCCACCGAAAAGAAAATCATCAAACGGCTGAAACCGTTGCAGGACGTTGGCCTGGGCTATATCAAACTCGGGCAGTCTTCGTCCACGCTTTCGGGCGGAGAAAGCCAACGCGTCAAACTGGCATTCTTCTTGAGCGCCGACCATATAGACCCTGCCATCTATGTATTTGACGAACCAACCACCGGTTTGCATTTCCACGACATCCGCATTCTGATGGATGCCTTCAATGCCTTGATAGCCAAGGGGCATACTGTCATAATTATTGAACACAATATCGAAGTCATCAAAAATGCAGACCACGTGATTGATCTTGGTCCCGAAGGCGGCGACAAAGGTGGTTTCATCGTATTCGAAGGCACTCCGGAAGATTTAGTGAACTGTGCAGAAAGCTACACGGGGCAATTTTTAAAGAAACATTTGTAATGAAAACATTCGCCGCCATCGATTTTGAAACCGCCAACAACAACCGCGCCAGCGTTTGCAGTGTGGGCATCGTCATCGTACGCGACGGGCACGTGGAGGAAACCTTTTACAGCCTGATCAAACCCGTCCCCAATTTCTATACCTATTGGACCACGCAAGTGCATGGTCTAACGGCTTTGGATACCAACGATGCTCCTGAATTTCCGGAAGTCTGGGCAAAAATCGCTTCAAAGTTGGAAGGTATGATTTTGGTGGCGCACAACAGTCCGTTCGATGAAGGCTGCTTAAAGGCAGTGCATGCCTGGTATGATTTGGCGTATCCAAAATACGAATTTCGTTGTACCTGCCGCGCTTCCCGCAAAGCGTTTCCTCATCTGGTCAACCATCAGTTGCATACGGTTTCAGATCATTGCGGATTTGATTTACATCGGCACCACCATGCGTTGGCCGATGCGGAAGCCGCGGCGCATATTGCACTTCAGGTTTTCTAAGAAATTATACCACCGGTTCCAGGCAAAACGAAAACGTGCTGCCTTTATTTACTACGCTTTCGACCCAGATCCGTCCACCATGCTTTTCAACGAATTCTTTGCAAATCATCAAGCCCATACCGTTGCTTGATTCACCATCAGTGCCGGCACGTTGGCTGCGCGGGCCAAATTCGAAAATATGTTTCAATAGTTGATTATCCATGCCGATGCCGCTGTCTACAATGGAGAAAATTAACCTGCCATCATCAGAAATGTACGAAGTCAACCGAATGGTACCATTGGTCGGTGTGAATTTGATGGCATTCGTGATAAGGTTTCTAAAAACGGACTGAACCAATATTGGATCTGCTTTCAATGGTGTAATCTCAGGAATGTCGTCTATGATGGTGATGTTTTTGTTTGCAGCCTGAACAATCAACGTGGGCATTTCCGGGGCCATTAATTCCCCGTATGTTGTATTTATTTGATGAATGGCTTTCAATCCTCTTTGCAAACTAGCCCAATCCAACAGATTGTCCAGCAAAATATTGGTTGAATGCACCGAGACCTTCATGGCTGAGGCCATCTCCTGCATCAGTTTTTCCCCAAGTTTGGTTTCTTTGTCAGCCATCAGATCCACCATGCCCATGATGGCCGTTAGTGGGCCTCTCAGATCGTGTGCGAGAACAGAAAAAAATTTGTCCTTTTCGTTGTTGGTTGATTCAAGTTTCTCCGTTTTCTCTGTGAGTTCTCCTTGCAATTTCTGATTTACGAGAAGGATGATTCCTTGTGTACAAATAATTCCAAAGCAGAGACTGAAGAGCAAGGTCAGGATTTGTATGGTATTATATCCGAAAATGTTGTTTTCGGATATTGGGTGTATTACCGTGTAAACTGCCCTGAATACAAAGAAAATGCCGAAAATCATAAAAAAGGAGGACAGCACCCAAGCGGACGATCGGTACGACTTCCGGCGATTGACCATAAGGAGCATGCTGATACGGAGCAGGATTAGAGCCATTGTGACTGAAAATACGATGGTGCGCACATTCAGTTGATCGAAGAAAAACGTATAATACGTGATGATGATCGTGAAGATACCCAAGAAAAACAAAGGCCAGAGTAGCTTCAACGGTAGGTTCAGTAAACGTTTAGTACCGAAATAGAACAATAGGGCGGCGGAAATGGATGTCAAATTAGATACAATGATTAACACAGAATCCAGACCGCCAAAGCTGCGTAAATAAATCGAGATGAAGCTCACAGCCAAGCAAATACTCCCATACGCCCAAAGCCGCATGCCCCTGTACAAATCGTTTAATACTGTCATCAGAAGGAAGATGATGGCCTGAAGCGTAAACGTGATGGTCAGGGCTATGACGAGGGTGCGTAAATCCAGCATTTCGGTAAAGGGAGTAATGCAAACAATGAGTAGAATTGTATAACCCAAAAATAAGTCTTTTTATCAAGAAAGAAAAAATATAGGAAGTTTTTTTGCAGGAAATCGTACCTTTGCACTGCATTGGTTCACGAAGCCTATCGGCGTAGTGATTAAAAGGGAATCCGGTGAAAATCCGGAACAGTCCCGCTGCTGTAAGCTCCATTGCAAGGTTTTCGAAATACTTATGCCACTGTGCTTTAGCGGTTTGTCCGCGGGCTGGGAAGGCCTCGAAAACTGGAGCGAGTCAGAAGACCTGCCATGTATGTAGAACCGAGGAGTGATGAAGGTGCGTTTTCCCTTTTTTCTAAAATTGACATTGGCAGGCGTTTTTGCATCCGTCTTGCATGCTCCTGCCCAAAAGCAGCCTCCACCCGAAATCGGCACTGTCGTTTCCGGTTCCGATTCCATTTCGGCCTACCGCATCGGCGAAGTAACCGTGGTTTCAACCGATAAGAATTCTGCCAATCCGGCTGTCAGTCCTTTTCAGGTGCTGAATCGGAAAAACCTGCAAGGGCTTTCTGCTGAACAAGTGGGAGATGCCGTAAAGTTCTTCTCAGGCGTCGTGGTTAAGGATTATGGCGGTTTGGGCGGTATGAAAACCATTTCAGTCCGTAGCATGGGTGCCCAACATACAGCTGTTTCTTACGACGGTATCGTTTTGACCGATTGTCAGACCGGTCAGACCGACCTCAGCCGTTTTTCCATCGAAAACGTTGATTTGATTTCACTTAGCATCGGCGACGGCAATAGCATCTTCCAACCTGCCCGGGTATTCGCATCTTCGGGTGTCCTAACCATCCGCACGCGTCGTCCCGTTTTTGAAAATCAGGAGCGGCTGAACGGTAAAGTCGGTTTCAAATACGGTTCCTATGGACAAAAAGAACTTAACGTTTTTGGCGCGTATAAAATCTCAGACATTTGGTCGGTTACATTGTCCGTATTGTCTCAAAAAGCCATGGGTAATTACGATTACCGTTTGTATTACGGGAATGGAAAAGATAATTTCACCGTAGTGCCCCGAACCAACAACGAAGTGCGAAACCTGCGCATCGAGTCGGCGTTGATTGGGCAGTTTGCAGGAGAAAAGGAACTGGAAATCAAGACTTATTATTACGACTCAGACCGTGGTTTGCCGGGTGCGGTCATCCTTTACAACCCGAGCTCCTCTCAGCACCTTTGGGACCGCTCCACCTTTGCACAAGCACATTACGAGCAGCCTTTGGGAAAAACCCTTTCCGTTCAACTGAACGCCAAACTCAACCAAACTCGCCAGCATTATCTGAATCCGGACTACCTGGGTTCCTCCGGGGCGGAAGATTATTCGTATCGTCAGGAAGAAGCCTATATGTCGGCTGCTTTCCTCTACAAACCACTGACTGGATTGTCCTTTGCCCTGGCAACCGATGGTGCTGTGGCCGATATGAGCTGCAATCTGAAGGACTTTTCAGAACCCACCCGATACAGCCTATTGACCAACCTTTCAGCCAAATATGTAAACGAATGGATGTTGGCAACGGCCAGTGTTTTAGGAACAGGTCTCCGTGAAACCACTGCGAATGGACCTTCAGCCAAAGCCATCGGACGGCATTCGCCTGCATTCAACCTTTCCGTCCGACCCATTCCTGGCTGTGAGAACCTTCGCTTGCGTGGTTTCTGGAAATCCTCTTTCAGGGAACCCAGTTTTAATGACTTGTACTATTCAGCCATTGGAAATACGGCCTTGAAGCCAGAAAACAGCGAACAGACCGATATAGGTGTTACTTGCGCCTTGCCATGGAAGGCACAACGTCTTGGGTTTAATTTTTCGGCAGATGGCTACAACAACAATATTACTGACAAAATAATGGCCGTTCCAACCCGTAACATGTTCATTTGGAGCATGGTGAATCTGGGCAAGGTCTCGATAACCGGTGTGGATTTGAACCTGGAAGTCCTCAAGAAATGGGGTAAAAGCACGGAATTGCTGGCTGCCTGGACCCATTCTTACCAGCGCGCACTGGATATGACAGACCCAGCTTCGAAAACGTACAATCAGCAGATTGCCTATGCTCCACGCATCTATGGTTCGGGTAGGCTTCAGCTATCGCTTTCGGCATTAAAATTGGGCTATGCCCTTCTTTATTCGGGTCATCGCTATGTGACTGGCCAGAACATCGAACAAAACAACCTGCCTGCTTACACCGATCAATCATTATCGGCTGAATACGCCATCCCGAGGGCTTTCGGTGATGTCGTACTTCGGGGTGAAATGCAGAACCTGGCCGATGTGAATTATGAAATTGTACGCAACTTCCCCATGCCTGGCCGTACCTTTCGGGTGTCGGTCCGATTTGACTTCTAAAGATGAAAGAAACGATCAGACCTATTTTCCTGTTAGTCTTGGTGGCAACCTCGCTGCTTGCCTGTGACGATTTGGAATCCATCGTGCCCGATACGAACGACCAGGTGGCTGGCACGGGCGCGCTCTACATGCTGAGCGACGGGAATTACTCCCTGAACAACAGCACGCTAAGCGTCTATGACTTTTCAACCAAAGCCTTCACTCCCGATTTTTTCCAGGCAAAAAACGGGCGCAAGCTCGGCGACACAGGCAATGACCTGCAACGTTACGATTCCAAATTGTATGTGGTGATGAACGGTTCCAGTCAGGTCGAGGTGTTGGATGCCCGAACGGGCAAGTCCCTGAAACAGATACCATTCTTTAACAACTCCACGGCCAGGCAACCCCGATCCATCGCTTTCTGGCTGGACAAAGCCTATGTTTGCTCTTTTGACGGAACGGTAGCCCGCATCGATACGGCGAGCTTGGAAATTGAAGACTTCATCACTGTCGGTCGCAATCCGGACGGCATTGCGGCTTCCAACAATAAATTGTACGTGAGCAATTCAGGCGGTTTGGATTACGGTTCTGCACTGGGTTACGACAATACGGTTTCCGTCATTTCGACCGAAACGTTCACCGTCGATAAGCAGATTGTGGTCGGTCTCAATCCCGGTCGCATCAAGGCCGACAATTTCGGTTACGTCTGGGTCTCCGTGCGCGGTGATTACAAAACGGAACCGAGTCAGTGGGTCTGCATGGATACTCACTTGGATGCTGTGACTGCCCGGTACGATTTCGCGGTAACCAATTTCGATTTGAGCGGTGACAGGGCTTATTTCTACAGCTATGATGAAACCAGCAAGCAAAGCAGCATCGGCGTGTTCAACCTCCGAACGAAAACGGTTGAAACGAATGCGTTCATTACGGATGGAACATTGCTGAAAACGCCCTATGGCATTACAGCCGACCCCGAAAGTGGTGCGATTTACATCACCGATGCAGGCGATTACATTTCATCCGGCGATGTGTATTGTTTTACCGAAAACGGTGTGCTTGCCTACAAACTGACCGACGTGGGCATCAACCCGAACACGGTGCTTCCGGTTAACGATTTTAAGCCCGAAAACGGTACTGCTACCGATACGACCTCTATCGAGGGCATCGAGCATGTGTTTAATTTCACCCCCGCTCCAGGCCAGTTCGTGGGTGTTTATCCCGCCTATGCAACGGGGGAATCCGCAGAACAAATGCGGGCCAAAGCAGAAAGCAAGCTGAAATCCGGCAGTTTGGTTTCCTTAGGACGCTTCGGCGGCAGCCTGACTTTTGCATTCCGTACAGCCGTAAACAATGCCGAAGGTACCGATTTCCGCATTTTTGGAAATGCTTTTTCCAACTCGGCTGAACCCGGTATTGTCGAGGTTTCCGAAGACGTGAACGGCAATGGCTTGCCCGACGATGCTTGGTACGAATTGGCAGGTTCGGAATACTTTAAAAGCACCACGAAACACGGTTATAAAATCACCTACTTCAAGCCTGAGCAGCATAATGACAGCGTTGCGTTCATCGATAATGATGGCTTGTCCGGTTTTGTCACAGCGTATTATCCTTCCTGGCAAGGGGATTCCATCGTCTGTCAAGGAACCTTGTTACCACCGACCGCTATAAAGAATGAGCTTGGCTACTGGGTTTCGAACAGCCTGCCCTGGGGGTATGCGGACAACCAGCCCAACAACTCAGGCCTGACAGGTTTCGATCTGGATTGGGCGGTAGACGCCAATGGCAACAAGGTCACGCTCAGCAAAATCCACTTTGTGAAAGTCTATACGGCCGTGAATCAAAATGCCGGATGGATGGGCGAACTCTCCACAGAAATCGGTGGAGCCGAAAATTTGCATCCCTGAACTAAACTTCAGGTTTCAACACCACACCCTTGTTAAGTTTTCCATCCGTCTTGATTATGATGGGTTTTTCAAAACGAATGTGCTTGATGAATTCATTTTCGAACAGGCAAGGTTGAGCGTTCAAATAATCGAAATCACACCAATTTTCGGAGGTCTGTTTGCCAACCGTGTAGTAATTGACCCCGAAGGAAGTCAGGTTCTGGAAGAAATGTGTGCCCTGGCTCGGATCGATGGAGTACTTGGACAAATCTGCTTCCACGATAAGTCTGGCCGAAGCAATCTGCGGCCATTTGACGGGAATGCCCAGCCAAGGATCGCTGGAACCCCATCGGCCAGGACCGATGAGTACATAACCACGGCCTTCTTCGGTGAGTTTCTTATTAAGTTTTTCCACTTCGTAGGAAGTCAAAAGGTTCTTAGAACCTTGAAACGATTCAGGCTTGACCAAAACCAAGTCATACACATCATTCTCCATACCATGACCCAAAGCGTTTTTGGTCTTCATGAGTAGTTTCTCACGAGGTATCAAATCCAGATCTTCGTCCAGCATCACCTTGGTATCTACGATGGGCCTTATCTGAAGCATGTAAAACGTTCGGTCACCAGCTTCGTCGGGTTTCATTTCGACCGCAAATTCGATTTCGACCGGCCGGCCCATTTCTTTCTGGCCTTGTTCCAGGATGCGTTCCAGAATTTTGGCCAGCGGGAAGGTTTCGTTCTGCAGAATGTGTGCAAAGGAAATCACCTTTCGCCCGGGTCCCCAAACACCGTCCCTCAGCATCTGATCGGCAGGATCGAAGGTCGATGCCACATGGGTCAGCGTACCGTCAACTTCAGCATCCTGAACGCTGGCTTTCAATAGGTTTTGGCCATCATCGGTGCTCAGGTGGTAATTGCGGTTGCTCAGATCTAGGCTGAGGAAACTCGTCTGCGTTTCCTTCAAGGCATAGTCCAACGAGCTCATTTGCAGGATGCTGTGCGGATGTTTCGGCGAGAATCGCAGGGTGAGACCTCCGTCCACGATGTGTTTTCCTAAGCCGAGTGCTACGTTTGCGATGCCGTCTTCGGGCAGTTCGTGCCCGATGGGGTAGTAGTTTAGCGAACGCGCCACCCCTGAAAAGGTCGGGTAATGCCGATTTCCGTAGCTGTTTCCGCAGACTTCCTCCAAAATGATGGCCATCTTTTCCTGGTCGATGATGTTGGAAGTCGCCTTCATATAGGCCTTGCTGTTTTCGAAGAAGACCGAAGCATAAACCCCCTTGATGGCGTTTTTAAGCATCAGCAAAACTTTTTCAATGTCTTCGTCGAACGGAATCATGTAGGTAGAATAGATGCCTGCAAACGGTTGGTAATGAGCATCTTCCAAAAGGCTGGATGATCGAATGGCAATGGGTTTGCGTACCACGGACAGGAAGGCCCGCAGGTCTAGATTGAATCCGTCTGGCAAGTGGGAATCCATAAAGGTTTCCAGAATGCTTTCATCCGAAGCGTCCGACAAGGCGATGGGGTAGAGGTTGTTGCTTTCCATGAACTGGTCGAAAATCTCCGTGCAGAGCACCAGCGTCTTAGGAATACAGACATTAACTCCGTCGAAATCGTTCAGGTCCACATTGCGTTTGATCATGGCATCGATGAATGCCAGGCCACGGCCTTTTCCACCTAGAGAACCTTCACCGAACCGTACGAAGTTGGAATATTTGTCGAATCGATCGCGTTTGAATTCAGCGATGATCCCCATGTTTTTGGTTCGACGGTACATCACGATGGCGTTGAAAATGACCGTACGGATTTCGTCGATGTTCTTGAAATCGTCCATATGGATGTCTTCCAGGAACTTAGCCAACGGGAACATGGCACGCGAATACAGCCAGCGTGAAATATGGTTGCGTTCCAAATGAAAGCGAAGCAGCCCTTCTGGAATCGTGAAAATCTGTTCCTGCAGTTCTTTCAGGTTCCGTATGCGTACAGCTTCTTGGTTGGTTTCCGGTTCCATAAAGACGAAATCGCCGAAACCGAAATTGTCGGTGAGCAGCTGACGCAATTCTTGAGGAAAAGTCTTGGATGCCTTGTCGATGAAGCCTGAACCGAGGTCAGTCGCGTATTGTTGGTTGCTTACATCCGACGAATCAAGGATGATGGGCAAGAAAGGTTCGCTGCTCCGGACTCGGCGGCAGAAACGCAGACCGGCTTCCTTATCTTTCACACCTTCTCGGTTGAAGCTCATGTCCGAAACGATACCCAGCATGTCTTTCTGATGTTTCCGGAACAAAGTTTTGGCTTCCTCATAGTTCCTGGCCAGCAGGATTTTGGGCCGACCGCGCATCCGCAACATTTGCTGGTGACCGTTCAACGCTTCCGTGGCAAAATTTCTGGATTGCTCCAAAACGAATTTGTACAGGTTGGGCAAAATGGACGAATAGAACCGGACGGAATCCTCCACCAACAGTATGACCCGTACACCGACCGACTCGATGTCCTGTTCCACATTCATTTTATCCTCAATCAGTTTGATGATGGCTAGCAAAAGGTCGGCATTTCCCAGCCAACTGAATACATAGTCCACAGAAGAAAGGTCAGCCTGAGCAATGTATTTGGAAACCTCGCGCGAAAACGGGGTGAGCACGACGAGTGGCAGTTCCGGACGCATTTCCTTAATGATGGACGGGATTTTGAAATTGACGTCCTGCTTGTCGCTGGGCATGCAAATGACCAGTTCGTAGGTGTTGTTTTTCAGTTCCTCCATGGCTTCCTTTTGGGTGGTAACCTGGGTGAACCGCGGTGGGTACCTCAAATTCAGCGAAACGTATTCATTGAAAATCAATTCATCCACCCTGCCATCATCTTCCAGCACAAACGCATCGTATTTGCTGGCAATCAGCAAGATGTTGTAGATGCGCTTGGCCATCAGTTTGGCAAACGACGTGTCTTTGAAATAGAGTTTCCGAAAGGAAAGTTTGTTGTTCATGCTGTATCTTAAAAAATTGCTCCCACTCCTGCAAATGTAACGAAAACAGAATGCAAATTCATGCATTATACCTATATTTGATACACTAATGATTAACTTTTCAACGAAACACCGTATGGACATCAATCAATTCATGACAGCGCTCGAAGCCAAGCACCCGGGCGAAAAAGAGTATCTGCAAGCCGTACACGAAGTGCTGTTCAGTGTGGAAACCATTTACAACCAGCATCCTGAGTTTGAAAAGGCCAGGATTTTGGAACGTCTGGTCGAACCCGATCGCATCCTCACCTTCAAGGTTCCCTGGATTGACGATGCCGGCAACATTAAGGTGAACCTGGGTTACCGCGTGCAGTTCAACAACGCCATAGGCCCCTACAAGGGTGGTCTGCGCTTCCATGCCTCAGTCAATCTTTCCATATTGAAGTTCCTGGGTTTCGAACAAACCTTCAAGAATGCCCTCACCACCCTGCCTATGGGTGGTTCAAAGGGTGGTTCCGACTTCAGCACCCGCGGAAAATCGGATGCTGAAATTGAACGTTTCTGCCACAGCTTCATGTTGGAACTCTGGCGCAACATCGGAGCAGATACGGATGTGCCTGCCGGTGATATCGGCGTGGGTGCCCGTGAAATCGGTTACCTCTACGGCATGTATAAAAAACTAGCTAGGCAGAACACCGGTGTCTTGACCGGCAAGAGCCTGGAATATGGCGGTTCTCTTGTTCGTCCGGAAGCCACCGGTTTTGGTGGTTTGTACTTTGTCCGCCAAATGTTGGCCACACAGGGTAGGGGCATTGAAGGTAAGACTATCTCCATTTCCGGCTTCGGTAACGTCGCCTGGGGTGCTGCCATGAAAGCTACTGAAATGGGTGCCAAAGTGGTTACGCTTTCAGGTCCAGACGGTTATATTTTTGATCCCGAAGGCTTGACCGAAGAAAAGATTGCTTACATGCTGGAACTTCGCGACAGCAACAACGATGTGATCGAACCCTATGCCGCCAAGTTCAACGCTCAATTTTTTGCCGGCAAACGCCCTTGGGAACAGAAAGTCGACATCGCACTGCCTTGCGCCACCCAAAACGAACTGAACGGCGACGATGCCCGCATGTTGATTGCCAACGGTGTCCTCTGCGTGGGTGAAATCTCCAACATGGGTTGTACGCCCGATGCCATCGACGCCTTTATTCAGGCTCGAGTCATGTACGGTCCCGGTAAAGCTGTGAACGCCGGTGGTGTAGCCACTTCAGGCCTTGAAATGACGCAGAACGCCATGCACCTTTCCTGGCCAGCCGACGAAGTCGACGCCCGTCTCCGCCAAATAATGGCTGACATCCACGACCAATGCCAACGTTACGGCAAAGAAGATGATGGTTACATCAATTATATGAAGGGGGCAAATGTGGCGGGTTTCATGAAGGTGGCACGGGCCATGCTGGAACAAGGCTACCTCGGCTAATTGGGATGTCTCAATAGGGTGTCAATCTCTGCGTTACTTTTCACTCAACTCTCCTCACGTACGTTAAGTACGCTCCGGGAGTTTTCGTAAAAAGTGCCTTGACCTTGGCACCCTATTGAAACATCCCTGCGGGCAATCAGCTGAGTCTGATCTAAGGGGGTTTGAGTAAGACGGATAGATATAACTATGGATTTTCACTACTTTTGTACTTGTGGAAACCATAATGCCTAACACTGAAGAAAAAGTATTTGTGCGGGAACACTTGCGCGAGGAAGTTTCTGCTCTGGCCTTAAGGCTGGGGCGGTTTCCGCATCTGAACGCTTCCGTCGTGCTTCGTCAGGTTGCCGGTTATCAGGCTCTTCTTCGTAAAGTGCCCACCTGGGCTGCCAATCCTGATTTGGTTTTTACCGACTCTTTGCCCCTGGAACAATGTTCCTCCGAAGCCACTGCCCGTTATAAAGCGTCCATTTTGCCTACATCCGTGCAACGAATCGCCGACCTCACCGGTGGGTTGGGAGTGGACTTCGCTTTCCTGGCCGCCGGCAAAACCAGAGCCTTGTACGTGGAACGCCGTTCCGATCTTTGCAGAATCGCTCTGGCGAATTTCCGTGCCCTTGGCCTGACGCAGGCTAAAGTCCTTCACGGCGACGGCTCTGCCTTATTGGCCGAACCCTTCGACCTCCTTTATCTCGATCCCGCCCGCCGCGACGCCCAAGGCGGCAAGGTCGTTGCCCTCAGCGATTGCGAACCGAACATCGTAGCTATCAAGTCCTCCCTGTTTGCCATAGCCCCGCTGCTGTTGGTCAAGCTTTCACCAATGCTGGACATTTCACTGGCCCTCAAACAATTGCCCGAAACCACCGAAGTCCATGTCGTTTCCGTCGATGGCGAATGTAAAGAATTGCTTTTCCTTTTGGCGGCCGAAAGCGCCCTTCCCCAACCCCACATCGTTTGTGTCAACCTCCGAAGCAACGGCACCGCACAGTCCTTTGAATTCACCAAATCACAGGAACAATCTTCCCTTTGCCGTTTAGCGGATGCCCCCATGCAGTTCCTCTACGAACCCAATGCCTCCCTCCTCAAAGCCGGCGCCTTCTCCATCCTGACCCAAGCCTTCGATCTGTATAAACTCCATACAAACAGCCATTTATACACTTCCGAAACCCTTGTCGATGATTTTCCCGGCCGTGCCTTTGCCATCGATGCCGTTTTCCCCGTACACCCCAAAGATTTGAAAGCACACCTCGGTAATCTCACCAAAGCCAACATCACCACCCGCAACTTTCCCGAATCTGTGGCACAGCTCCGCAAAATAACCAAACTGAAGGAAGGCGGCGACAGGTATCTTTTTGCAACCACGCTCCAAGACGGGAAAAAGGTGTTGATAAAATGCCATAAACTTTAACAAAAAAGGTTAACTTTTTTTGGTCTTCTGTTTACACGTATCTACTAAGGCCACCTCTACCCATATTATACTTATACCCATTATATATTAAATAATAAATAACAAGTATATTTGTATCGTTTAGACCCCCGTCTCGCTTAATTTATATCCCCATCTAAATATGTTTAGACCCGCATCTAAATAAGCTGAGATCCGGGTCTCGTTAAAAAAATAAGAACAACAACTATGGCTTACAATTACCGTGTCCGTAAAAAGGTGGATAAAACAAAACCTGAAAAGCAGGTAAAATATTATGCCGTGCCTGTTTCATCAAAACTTGTCAGTGTCAAAAAACTGTCGAGAATAATCTCCGACCGCTGTTCCTTGACTGGATCGGATGTTGTCGCCTGTATTGATGCCTTGGCTCATGTAATTGAAGAACAAATTCACGATGGCAACAGTATCTGCCTGAAAGGTCTCGGCATATTTTGGCTGGCAGCAAGTAGCCCGGGATTTGACACGCCTGAGGAATGTACCCCATCCTCAATGAGCAACATTCTTTGACTGGGTACGACCTGAATATTCAAATCAGTAACATCATGGGTGCGGTCATAAGCGGTGGTATTGGAAGTGCTGTGTATGTAGCTATTATTTCTGCTATTTATAAAAAGAACCTTAAAGGCGGTTTGGCTGTATTGGGTAATATTTCTATAGGAGGTGCGGTTGAAAGGGCGTTTAACTTTGCGGATAAGGTAACTCTATTGTCTGAAAACGGAGCGAAAACAATCCTGGTTCCAATGGACAATCTTGCTGAATTAGCAACCTTGCCAACAAGCATACTCGGCAAAACGGATGTGCCTTTTTATGGAAATAGTCAAATGTTGTTGCAAAAAGCGGTATTGGGAGAATAATGAGATATTGATTGACTCTATATATTCATCGTTTTAATCGATTTTTTATATTGGCTTCGAGTTTCTAATTTTGTGCGTAATCAATTGATAAAGCAAAAATTAACTATGAACAACCGAAAATCCGTACTTGTTTTTCTGCTCCTCTTGTCGGCCACCCTTGGATTTGCCCAAAAGGGTACCATCAAAGGCAGGGTCTTCAATGCAAAGACAAACGAACCGCTGGAATTCTGTACCGTCATCGTGCAGGGAACCACTATCGGTTCTACTTCTGATCTGGACGGCAATTACATCTTTACAGGCATCAAACCTGGCTTCTATCACCTGGTAACTAGTTCCGTGGGTTTCGAACCAGCGGTTTCACCCGAAATCCAAGTGGCAGGCAATCAGACCGTATTCGTGGACATACCCGTCAACGAAAAATCCGAACAGCTCAAGGAGATTGTCGTTAATCAACCACTAACCCTACGAAAGCTTGCCAGCCCAGTTTCCTTGCTCACCATCGGCGTGCAGGACATTGAAAAAAGCGCCGGCGTAAACCGCGACGTCTCCAAAGTATTGCAATCCCTGCCCGGTGTAGGTTCCACCAGCCCGCAGCGTAACGACCTGATCGTGCGTGGTGGTGGCCCCTCCGAAAACGTATTCTACCTGGACGGAGTGGAGATCCCTGTCATCAACCACTTTGCCACTCAGGGTTCTTCTGGTGGTACAGTAGGGGTGATCAACCCCGATTTCGTCCGTGAAATCAACTTTTATTCGGGTGCTTTTCCCGCCAACCGAAGCAACGCCCTGAGTTCAGTCATGGACATTCAACAACGCGACGGAAGTACCGACCGAATTCATACCAGTGCGACTTTCGGCGCTTCCGATGCCGGTGTGACGTTGGACGGTCCGCTCCGCAAGAATGCAACGTTCATCGTTTCGGCCCGCCAGTCGTACCTGCAATATTTATTCAAAGCAATCGGGCTGCCATTTCTGCCCACCTACACCGACTTTCAGTTCAAGACCAAGTTCCGTTTTGGCATCCACGATGAATTGACCCTCCTTGGAATCGGTGCCATCGACGATATGACGCTGAACACGACCATCAGCAATCCTACTGAAAGTCAAATCTATATCCTGGCCTACCTACCCGTCTACAAACAATGGAATTACACCGTCGGTGCCGTTTACAAACATTTCTCCGAACAGTACAACGATACCTGGGTGCTAAGCCGCAACATGCTTCGGAACGGCAATTTCAAGTACGCCGGCAACGATCCTACCAAACCAAAGACGCAGAATTACCTATCGGACGAAGCCGAAAACAAGCTTCGTTTCGAACGCAATTACCCCGACCTTCCCATCAAACTGCTGGTAGGTGCCGGTTTGAAGTACGCGCATTATACCAACGAAACCTACCGTCAAGTGCTCATCGCAGGAACGCCGACCGACCTAAATTACCAGACCAATCTGAACATGGTTGGCTATCAAGCTTTCCTACAAGCTTCGAAAACATATCTGGACGAAAGCCTCCGCTTGTCCTTCGGCCTGAATTTCAGCGGAAACAATTACAACAAGAATATGGCTAACCCACTCAACCAGTTCTCTCCCAGACTTTCCGCCTCCTATGCACTCACCGACAATTTTAACCTGAACGCCAATGTGGGCCGTTACGTGATGCAACCATCGTACACCAGCCTAGGCTTCCGTGATGTTTCAGGTGCCTTGGTCAACCAAAACGAACAGGTCCGATTCACGGGTTCCAATCAAGCAGTACTTGGCTTGGAATACAAACCATCCGACAAAGTCCGCTTCACCATGGAAGGTTTCTACAAAGCCTACGACCACTACGCCATGTCCGTGGCTGAAGGCATCAGCATGGCCAGCAAGGGTACCGAGTACGGCCAGGTGGGCGACGAGCAAATCATTTCTAACGGCTTGGGCCGCGCTTACGGCGTTGAATTCCTTGCCAAAATCTGGGAGCTGAACGGTTTGAACGTGAGCTCCACGTTGACCGTGTTCAAAAGCGAATTCACCAATGTCGCCGGTACGTATCTGCCTTCTTCCTGGGATGTGGGCCGACTTTTCAACCTGCAGACCAGCTACAAATTCGGTAAAAGCTGGAACATCGCCGGCCGCTGGCATTATTCGGGCGGAGCTCCTTTTACGCCCATTGACGAACTCCTCTCCAGTGTGAAAACCGTCTGGGACAGCCGTCACTTGCCATACATTGATTATTCAAAGTACAATTCCGAACGCCTCGGTCTGTCGCATCAACTTGACCTTAGACTTGATAAGGAGTTCTACTTCAAGAAATGGATGCTCGACTTGTACATGGATGTCCAAAACGTCTATGGTTTTCAAAGCGAATCCACACCGAACTACACCAATCTGGATGTAAACGGAACCCCTGCCACCGACACGGGTGATCCAAGCCGCTACGTATTGCGTCAAGTCCCTAACTTTGGCGGAACGATATTGCCCACCATCGGTATCATGGTTAAATTTTAATGCTCTGCTGAAATGAAAACGAAAACCTTACTCATAACCTGTCTGTTGATTCCCGCATTGACGTTCGCTGCCAAAAAGCCGGAATCGATTAAATCCTTTACCGTTGGTTCCGCCAAAACCGGAACCGCACTGATGCTCAAGTTCGAAAAGGGCAAACAGCACAATCATCCGCTGTTTGCCGTCTGGCTAGCCGATATGAACGGCACGTTTATTGAAACGCTGTATGTTTCCGAAAGCATTGGGAAGGGCGTGTTCCCCAGAGTGGACCGTAAAAAAGGTGCTTGGTTGGCCGGCTCCATTCAACGTCCGGCAGCTCTGCCGTATTGGGCGCATCAGCGCAACATCTTGAATGAATTCGGCAGCTACAATCCGACACCAGCCCATCCTGAGCTGGACGGCAACACGGGTGCCACCCCGCAGTCTTCTTTCATACTAACAATGAAATCCTCGAAGGAACTCAGTGGCAATTACATCGTGTTTGTGGAGTTGAACCAATCCTGGGACTGGAACGAATATTGGTACAACGACCGCTTCCCGGGCAACAAGGAGTATATGACTTCTAGCCAACCAGCGTTAGTCTATTCGATCCTAATCGATACGCGGCTTTCGCAAGCCTATACCTTGATGCCCATTGGCCTAAGCAGTTACGACGGCTCCAACGGAAACTTGAACCCTGATTTGAGCACGCTGACTACGGCGTTGAAGATAGCTCGGTCCATCACGCTGGAAGTTCGTTAAATACTATTCTTCCAAAACCTTGCGCACATAGTCCACCCAATCGTTTTCGGGCACTTCATCCGGAATGAAGAAATCCGGATGCATGCCTGAAGCGTCAATGCTGTATTTCTCAAAACCTTTGGTTTCGGACATTGCAAGCCATAAAGCATATTTCTTGTCTGGAAAATCCACGATGTTGATGTTGGAGAAGTCGAGCATTCCGGCGGTGGAAGTGCCGAAAACTTTGACCTTGAAGCTCTGTTTGGCGGTAAACAATAAGCTTTCGTCGGAACTGGCGTTACGATGGTTGCAGATAATGGCTATCTTTTTTGGGAATACAGTCGGTATTAAACCCTTGATCGTGAATATGTCTCCGTTGATGTCCATGAAGCCGCCCAAGTTGGCTCTCAATTGATCGGCCCAAGGTTTATTCCCAGTTTTCTCCATTCGATCGATGTTGCTTTGACCCGCACGGTATCTCATTCCTGGGTGTCGGATGGGTTGCGTATAGAAATAGGGGATCAGGCCCTGCCAAGCCCTGTCGCTACCGCCCGTGCCGTTGCGGATGTCGATGATTAGGTTAAGTGTCGAACGGATCAGTTTGTCATTTTTGGCAAGCACTTGGTCGATAACCTTTTTATTTTCTTGTTGTAGAGAGGGAATACGCAGATACAATGTTTTCGAATCCAATCTTTTAACAAAGGGCTTCGTCCCGGCGGCAACTTCCTTGTACAAACTGTCTTTGGCACTGCAAGCTGCTTTAGGCTCTATTTTTACCCAATCGGCTCTTTTGCTGTTGACTAGAATCTGACGCGAACTGCCCATCCAATTCATGATGCTACTGGCAAAGTATTCAGACTTATAATTAAAATTTCCGTCCGGAAGACTTGTAATATCAGCGACGATCTGCCCGGGTTGCCAATAGATGCTGTCCGTCATTTGGATAGCGAACGCCTTGAAGTGTGTCGTATCTTCTTTGCAGCGGACAATTCCGAGGGCTGGATTGTACCTGCTTTTCCAAATACCCTCGACAGGATTCAGCTTACCTGCATTTTCTTTCAGGTAACTTTCAAAAGCTTTCCTGTCCATGGGAATGCGTTCCAGATCTTTACGCCGAGCAATAATTGAATCCTTTTCCAGCGGTGTTAGTTCGCCGGTCTCCCTGCGGACTACTCCGATATGCCCAGTCCGAAAATAGTAGAGCCAATCGTTCAGAAGGGTAAGGTATTCCTCCTCCGTCTTTGACTGTGCTATTTTCGTGCGGATATCCGCCGTATGCCTTGCATAATCTGTGTCACCCTTTTTTTTCAAGATATAAGGAAATCCAGCATCGTTTTCCGAAAAAGTCTTGACCATCCAGTCGAAACTCTCCAAATGAGCGGAATTTTGTGATACGAGGATTGAAGTACTGAAAAGCAGGCTGATGAGAAAGAGGACGGTTTTATTCACGATGCATTTTTTTTCTTTGTCCCCCCAAAGTATCGGTTTGTGACAAGGATGCGCGTGCTTTAATTTTTTTTAACCTGTCCGCCGGTCACCTTTTTAGGATTTTTAGCGATATAGTCTTTCCAACTCGTAAAAGGCTTGTCCATTTGCGGGCGGTTGGTCTGAAAGAAATGACAGAGTGCTGCGGCCAAACCGTCTGTGGCATCCAGTTGCGGGAGCATGGTTTCATTCGGAATCTTCAGCATGCGTTGCAACATATCCGAAACCTGCTCTTTCGAAGCCCGACCGTTCCCGGTAATGGCCATCTTTATTTTCAACGGCGCATATTCAAAAATGGGCAAATCTCTGGAAAGTGCAGCAGCAATGGCCGTTCCCTGCGCGCGACCAAGTTTGAGCATCGATTGCACATTCTTCCCGAAAAACGGAGCCTCAATGGCCAGTTCGTCCGGCAAATACTCTTCGATGAGCCCGAGCGTCCGGTCGAAAATCTTGCGTAACCGCATATAATGGTCCTCGTACTTGTTCAGCTGCAGAATCCCCATTGCCAGCATCTCCGGCTTGTTGTTCGTTATCTTGAGCAAACCGTAGCCCATCACATTCGTGCCCGGGTCAATACCCAGAATGATGCGGTCTTTGATGACCTTCGGGACGGCTTTGACAGTAGTCGCGTTCATTATACAGTCTCCATCATCGTGGTGAAACCCATCACCTTTTCCTGAAACCGATTGCTCATAGTCTGTTGCATTTCGATTCCATATCGCTGAAACCAATTTTCGAGCGTGTCCAGGTTTTCAACCTCGAACTGCAGGGCATAACTGACCGTTCCGGGTTCGTCTTCCACCAATAAACGGAAGAAGCGCGGACCGACCAACATGTTGGTTTTGGTCACTTCCTGTATGTATTCATTCTTGACCCAAAAGATCCAATCTTTCTGGCAATCTTCGGAAACGTGGTAGGTAGTATTGACGATGAGCATGTTCAAATTTTTTCAGTGTTTACGGCAAAAAGTGTACCTCAAAGATAGTAAAATTAAAAACTTCATGTATCTTTGCACCCGCTTTAAACAAGCTCACGGGGCATTAGCTCATCTGGCTAGAGCGCGACACTGGCAGTGTCGAGGTGAGCGGTTCGAGTCCGCTATGCTCCACTAATAAAAAAATCCAAACTAAAAGTTTGGATTTTTTTATTAGTGGAGCATTCCGTGTTTTATTAAGATGATTAGTTGGCCAGTGGAATGGAAAAGGATTGGTTTTTTTATTAGTGGAGCATCCGTGTTTTATTAAGAGGTTTAAATCTGCTTATCGCTTCGATAAGGCATTGATAATCAGTAGGAATGCATAGCAGTGAACGGGCATCAATTAATCACTATCCCGCTCTTTTTAATCTCTTGTAAAAAACCGCTTACATCATCATTTTTATCAATAAGAATTGGTTCAATGCGGTCATCTACTTCTCGTCTTAATTTCCAAAGTAAGGGAGCGTATGTAAAAAAATCCCCCTGAATAGAGTTAACTATTACAGCAACGTCAATATCGCTTTCGTCACGTTGAGTGCCTTTTGCATAAGATCCGTAAAGAATGAGACAATCAAGATCAAAGTGCTTGGTTAAAAGGCTTTTATATTGAGTTAGTTTGTTTATAAGTTCTGTTTTATCCATAACTGCAATCGTTTCGTATCTTTTAATAAATCTTCGCATCTACTTTTTGTCAAACTTCGCATTAGGCTCTCTTTATGAGATGGGTACCGTGCTTCAATGTTTAAAGGTTCGAGTATATCAATAAAATCCTTAAACTCAATTGAAAGCAGTTCATAAATTTCTGCTTTCTTTGCAAGAAAAGACAAGCTATGCGTATAAGGCGCAGGCTCTTCCTTTCTTTTTCACAAATATACATGAAAACAATAACATTCATTCCACCCGAAGGCGATTTATCCGCCGCTGTACACGTGCTGAACGCATCGCACGGTACTGTTGCCAAACAATTAGGTTTTACAAAGGAAACGAACCCGACGAACAATGCGTTCATTGATGAGGCCACTTTGAGGTCGCAATTAAGCAATGGCATTCGTTTGTACGGATTGACCGTCGATGAGGTATTGATCGGTTGCATTGCGGTGGAGGAGTCCACCAAGGAAGCAGAGACGTTTTATATTGAGAAAGTTTCAATATTGCCCGACTATCGGAATCAAGGGTACGGTGTCCAGTTGATGGATTTTGCAACGGAATTGATTCAGCAGACAGGAGGGAAGTTTGTGTCCATTGCCTTAATCGATTCCCATACGAAACTCAAGCAATGGTATGTAGGACAGGGCTTTATACAAACTGGAGTTAAGGCTTATGAGCATTTGCCTTTTTCCATCTGTTTCATGAGCAAACAACTTATTCCTTCCAAGGCTTGAACCCCGGTGCGGAATACCTGCGGAACGATTTGGTGAAGCTCTTTGTGAAATACCGCCTAATTGCAGGAATCCTCATCAACCAGCGAAAAACCGCATCCAGCGGAACCAGCGGAACCCAAACCCCCAAATAAATAGCCAAAATAACCAGCGGAATATCCACCAGCACCTTCCACCAAGGCGTTCCGACAATAATCAGGGAGGCATAATCCAGCACTCCTTTAATGAACAAGACGGTCAAAACCAGATTGAGGATGGTGTGAATCACCATGAGTGGCAGCGAAACCTGAATGGCCTTCTCCGGGAAAATGTTGATGCAACGGTTGCAGTCCTCACAGTTGGTTTTCCAGCGTGGCAGCTTGTTTTCCATCACGATGGTCTGAGCAGGGCAGGATTTTTTCAGCTTCTTCCAACGCTTGTCCGGTGTATCCTGCAACCAGTTTGCCATTACTGACCAAAGCACCGTTTATGGCCAATATGGCCACCTTGGTTCCATTCGAACGGGACATCTTTTTTAAATAGCGGCTCATCATGACCGGTGGCGCCCAACTCAATACCGGAAAAGCCACGATATGAAAATCTTTAGAATCCGTTGGAGGAACGACACCGTGCTTGACTTGAACGATGGATACTTCGTGGCCGGCAGCCTTCAATTCCTCTGAAAGCAACCGGACTGAATGCGCCGTATTGCCGGTCCCGGTAAAATAATGAATAAGGGTGGTAGGCATAGCGAAAATTGTAAAAGCCTGACAGATTGCTCCGTCAGGCCTTTTCCTATTGTTAAAATGTTTATTAAAGCACTCCCTGAGCCATCATCGCTTTAGCCACTTTCATGAAACCAGCCACGTTGGCACCTTTCACGTAGTTTACAAAACCGTCGGCTTCGGCACCGTATTTGACACACGATTCGTGAATGGCAAACATGATGCCTTTGAGGCGTTCGTCCACTTCGTCCTTGGTCCAAGAAAGACGCAGCGAATTTTGGGACATTTCCAGGCCAGAAACGGATACACCACCGGCGTTGGCGGCCTTACCGGGAGCGTACATGATCTTAGCAGTGATAAACACATCAACAGCTTCCATGGTGGATGGCATGTTGGCGCCTTCTGAAACAGCGATGCAGCCATTGGCGACCAAGGTCTTGGCATCGTCACCGTTCAATTCGTTTTGGGTTGCACTCGGCAGTGCGATGGTGCATTTTTCAGCCCATGGGCGACCACCTTCAACGTATTTGCAATTGTATTTGTCCGCATATTCTTTGATACGACCACGTTGAACGTTCTTCAGATCAAAGATATACGCCAGTTTTTCCAGGGTAATGCCTTTTTCGTCGTAAATGTAACCGTTGGAGTCCGAAAGAGTGATTACTTTACCACCGAGTTCAATGACCTTTTCAGCCGTGTAGGTAGCAACGTTGCCTGAACCTGAAATGGTAACCACCTGACCTTTCAGATCGGTAATCCCTTTGCGTTTCAGCATATTCATCAGGAAATAGATGTTGCCGTAGCCGGTTGCTTCCGGACGGACCAGTGAACCACCGAATTCAATGCCTTTACCGGTCATCGTTCCTGTGAATTCATTTTTCATTTGTTTGTACTTGCCGAACATGTAGGCCACTTCGCGGCCACCTACACCGATATCACCGGCTGGCACGTCAAGGTCCGGGCCGATGTATTTGCTGAGTTCTTGCATGAAAGACTGGCAAAAGCGCATCACTTCTGCGTCTGATTTGCCTTTGGGACTGAAGTCGGAACCACCTTTTGCTCCACCCATCGGAAGCGTCGTCAGGGCGTTTTTGAATGTCTGTTCGAAAGCCAGGAACTTCAGGATACCGGGATATACGGAAGAGTGGAAGCGAAGTCCGCCCTTGTACGGCCCGATGGCCATGTTGTGCTGAATTCGGTAACCCATGTTGACCTGGTAATTGCCTTTATCATCCATCCAGGTAACACGGAAAGAAATAATGCGGTCGGGGATACAGAGTCTTTCAATCAGATTTACTTTGTCGAACTCGGGATGTTGGTTGTACACATCCTCGATGGACAGTAATACTTCTTCAACGGCCTGATGGTATTCAGGTTCGTTGGGGAAACGGCGTTTTAAGTTCGCCAAAACATTAGCAGTCTTCATAGTTTTTTAATGCTACTTTAGGTAAGAAAATAGTTTATCTGAGGCCAATCAGTGCTACAAAGGTGCATTTAAAAAATTGACTATGCAAGTATAAAGCTTTAAATAATGAGCAAAAAGACGCAAAAAATAATCATTATGTCAGAAATAAATGAATAAATCTACTGTAAATATGCATTTGCTTACTTTTTGCATTTGACACTTTGTAAACTCCACTTACTCTAAAAGTGCCAAGTTGTTACAAAAAAATCGCAAGCTTATCACATTGATGGTGTAAGCTTGCGATTGATGCAAAAGCGACAGTGGAAGTGACTTGTTTAGGTTACTTCATTTGTGTCGACTTGGTTGTTGCCTTTCGATGGATGAAAGATTCAAAAGTTTATGAATTCCTTATCTTTCAAATTGTTTTCCATCGTCCAGAAATGCGCCTGACCATGTGCGATCCGAAAGAGTGTCAGTTTGGGGCTGTTTTCTGTAATGCCGAAACTCTTCAGAAAAGGCCTATCCGCCAACGCTTTTTCCTTGTAGAACGGTTCGTCCAGGAATTCCACTTTTCCTGAAACGCGGAGCATTGTACCAATCATGCCTTCATGATGATAAAAGCAAACCTCTGTTTTTGGGTTGGCTTGTAGTTGGCGTGGAATTTCCTTGATGGTGCTGGTTTGAAAGTGAAATCCGGTTTCGTCGGCATACCAAAAACCGAGAATGCGAACGCGCGGTTGGTCGTTTTCAACAGTGGCAAAGGAGCAAAGCGGGTTTGCATTGGCAAAATGTATGCAGTCGTTCAGGTTCATTGGAGTTTAGATTAAGATGCTTACTTTTTGATGAAACAAATATACATCAAACCTTAAAAAAAACAAAGCTGCATCAAAAAGATGATGCAGCCCCTTGTAAATACGTGATGAGTAAATAATAAATAGAGAGCCAAGGTCAAGGCGCTTTATAGGAGACATACCGGAGCGTACTTTGGTACGTGAGGATTGTCGAGTATGAAGCAACGCAGAGATTGGCTCTCTATTTATTATTTACAGGTCTTTGCCGTGACACTGCTTGAACTTCTTGCCACTGCCGCAGGGGCAAGGATCGTTGCGGCCTACTTTCTGTTCAGCGCGGATCGGTTCCATATGGCGTTCAGCAGGAGCAGCGTTGGGTGCAGGAGTGCTGGAACCGGGACCATCCTTCTCGGTGCGGTACTTGCTGTAATCCTGGCGTTTTTCGGGAGCGGCCTGTTTCACGGCTTCCGGTTCGCGGAATGGAATTTGGGCGCGCATCAGGACGGAGGTTGACTTCTTGTTCATGCTGTCCACCATTTCCTTAAATAGGCCGTAGGATTCCAGTTTGTAGATCAAGAGCGGATCTTTCTGCTCGTAACTGGCGTTCTGAACCGAATGGCGCAGTTCATCGAGTTCACGGAGGTTTTCCTTCCAGGCTTCATCGATGGTATGGAGCAGAATGGCTTTTTCAAAGCTGCGGACCACTTCTTTGGAGTGGGTTTCGGCAGCGGTCTTCAGGTGTACCGGAATGTTGTAACTCCGCTTGCCGTCGGTGATGGGAATCAGGATGTTTTCATACTGAGCACCCTGTGTTTCATACACTTGCTGAACCACTGGATCGGCGATGGTGGCCATGCGTTCCTTTCGTTTGTTGAAATGATCCAAAGCTTCGTCGAAGATGGCATCCACGCTGATTTCCGTTTTTCTGCCAAAGAAGGTTTCCCGGTCGAAGGGTACGTCTATGGCAAAGTAGCTGCGCACGTCCATGACCAACTGTTCGTAATCCTTATTGTTTTCGGCGACTTCCGCCAAGGACGTGGACAGGTCGTACATCGCGTTCAGGATGTCCATGCTGATGCGTTCGCCCATCAAGGCGTGACGGCGTTTGGTGTAAATCACTTCGCGCTGGTTGTTCATCACGTCATCGTACTCGAGCAAACGTTTACGGATGCCGAAGTTGTTTTCTTCCACCTTTTTCTGGGCGCGTTCGATGGATTTGGAGATCATGCTGTGCTCAATCATTTCGCCTTCTTCGAAGCCCATCTTGTCCATGATGCCGGTAATGCGTTCGGAACCGAATAGGCGCATGAGGTTGTCTTCGAGGGAAACGTAGAATACGGAGGAACCTGGGTCACCCTGACGACCGGCACGACCACGCAACTGGCGGTCAACACGGCGGGATTCGTGACGCTCGGTACCGATGATGGCCAAACCGCCTGCCACTTTGACTTCGGCAGAAAGCTTGATGTCGGTACCACGACCGGCCATGTTGGTGGCGATGGTCACGGAAGAACTCAAACCAGCGGTGGCCACGATGTCGGCTTCCCGTTGGTGCAGCTTAGCATTCAGTACACTGTGTTTGATTTTGCGCATGGTGAGCATCTTGCTCAGCAATTCGGAGATTTCGACTGAAGTGGTCCCGACCAGAACCGGGCGGCCTGCTTCCACCAATTTCACGATTTCCTCAATAACAGCCAGGTATTTTTCGCGTTTGGTCTTGAATACGCGGTCTTCCATGTCGTTACGTGTGATGGGCCTGTTGGTGGGGATCACCACCACGTCGAGTTTGTAGATGTCCCAGAGTTCACCGGCTTCCGTTTCGGCGGTACCGGTCATCCCGGAGAGCTTGTGGTACATGCGGAAGTAGTTCTGCAAGGTGATGGTGGCGAAGGTCTGGGTGGCGGCTTCCACCGTGACGCGTTCCTTGGCTTCGATGGCTTGGTGCAAACCGTCGGAGTAGCGGCGGCCTTCCATGATGCGGCCAGTCTGTTCGTCTACGATCTTCACCTTGTTGTCGATGACCACATATTCGGTGTCCAGTTCGAACATGCAATAGGCACGGAGCAACTGGTTGATGGTGTGGACGCGTTCGGACTTGACGGCGTAATTGAGCATCAGTTCATCCTTGCGGATGTCCTTTTCTTCGTCGTTCAAGCTAAGGGTTTCAATTTCAGCCAATTGGGCAGCGATATCGGGCAGCACGAAGAAATGCGGATCTTCGGTGTCACCCGTGATGTAGTCGATACCTTTGTCGGTGAGTTCCACCGTATTGTTTGGCTCGTCGATGACGAAATACATCGGATCGGTGGCCTCGGGCATCAGGCGGTTGTTGTCGGCCATATAGACTTCCTCGGATTTCAACAGGGCAGCCTTGGTGCCTTGTTCGCTGAGGAACTTGATGAGCGGTTTGTTTCTGGGCAAGGCTTTGTGGGCTCTGAACACGGCCAGTCCACCTTCTTTTTGTTCGTCTTTGTTGTCCGAAGCCAACAGTCGTTTGGCCTCGGTCAGGAATTTGGTGGCCAAGGTCTTTTGGGCAGTTACGACGCGTTCCACCTTGGGACGGAGTTCGTCAAAAAGCTGGTCCTCACCTCTGGGCACGGGACCTGAGATGATGAGCGGCGTACGGGCATCATCAATAAGTACGGAGTCAACTTCATCCACGATGGCGTAGTTGTGCTTGCGCTGCACCAGGTCCATCGGGCTGTTGGCCATATTGTCACGCAGGTAGTCGAAACCGAACTCGTTGTTGGTGCCGAAGGTGATGTCGGCTAGGTACGCTAGGCGACGTTCGTCGGAATTGGGGCGGTGCTTGTCGATGCAATCCACCGAAATGCCGTGGAACATATAGAGCGGACCCATCCATTCGGAGTCACGTTTGGACAGGTAGTCATTCACAGTGACCACGTGTACACCGTTGCCTGTCAGGGCATTGAGAAATACAGGCAAGGTGGCGACCAAGGTTTTGCCTTCCCCCGTGGCCATTTCGGCAATCTTGCCGTTGTGCAAAACCGTTCCACCGAAAAGCTGTACGTCATAATGGATCATATCCCATTTAACGTCGGTTCCACCGGCCACCCAATGGTTCTGATAGATGGCTTTGTCGCCTTCAATGCGGACAAAATCGTGTTTTGGTGCCAGGTCGCGGTCGAATTGGGTCGCAGTGACCACGATTTCTTCGTTTTGGGTGAAGCGGCGTGCGGTATCCTTTACAATGGAGAAAACCTCAGGCAAAGCTGCATCCAAGGCTTCTTCCAGTTTCTCGATGATGTCTTTTTCGATCTTATCGATGCTAGCGTAAATTTTTTCGCGTTCGTCCATTTCGAGTTCTTCGATGCCTTCCTTGAGTTTTTCAATCTCGTCGCGTTCAGGCTGGACACTGTTTTGAATGGTGGAACGGATGTCGGTGGCGCGTTGGCGAAGATCATCGTTGCTCAGCGCCTCGATGGCAGGGTACGCTTCTTTCACCTTTTCCACCCAAGGTGAAGTCTCCTTCATGTCACGTGTGGATTTGTTCCCGAAAAGTTTGGCCAGGATATCATTGATTCCCATTTCTGTTGTGTATTATTTAGTTGTATATGAATCGTGCCGCAAAAGTAGTGCTTTTTGAGGCTGTTAGGAAATCTGCGGACCGAAAAGTGTACGGTACGGCTTATTTCAGTTCGGGGAGTGCATGCCCCTGACAGGACGTCGGAGGGCGAATACGGAAAATCCGGCTTAATGAAGCATTGATATCGCCTGCTGAAACAGGTGTTTCGATGATTTGACCTTTCTGGTCTGGCTTATAATATATAAATGGGGTGCTGAATGCGCCACTCCCTATCTGATAATCGTTGTCCACCGAGCTTTCACGGACGTTCCAACCACCCTGAATATCCAAATAAAAATCGGCGGCACGTTCGGTGCAAATAGCATTGGCCCATTCGAAAAGTTCCGAATTGGCTGTTCCAAGCAGCAATTGCGTATACGGATAGACGTGGTTGACACCCCTGAATTCAGACAGGAATTCGGCTGCTTTCCGGCTGATCTCATCGAAATTGATGCCTTTTTCTTCAATTTTTCTTCGGTTCAGGAAAATGGTCTGATGATCCCATGCGCTGACCCATTGGTCGTTGCCGTAAATGGCCATCAGATAAAGGTTCAGCAAGGAAGTGCAACGATCCGGATAGAAATCACCGGTATAGGCTTTTTCTTTGGGAACGTCGATTGCCGGCAGAACCGGAGTCCCTGTTCCAGTGATGTATAGGCGGATGTTTTCATTGCCTACCGTCTTGTCCGTCGCTTTCAGCAATTTTCCAATTTCCTGATCCAAGCGGAAATAAATGTCCTGGATTTCAATCGGGGAGAGTTGCTTGTTGTCCGATTTAGCATTGGCTGAAAGCTGCACCACTAAGTAATCGGTGATTTCATCCCTGCCAAGTTGCTCTTTTTCAATAGCTTGTGTAGCAATTCGGAGCACTTCCGAATTCATCATCGGCGATTCCTTGAATTGGCTGAATTTGCTCTTGCCGGCTTTATTGTACAAATATTGGAACAAAACAGGGCTTTGCTGGTGGGGCATGAACCGGTAGTTCTCCATCGGTTTGAGCGGCGTCCAGGACGCTTGCTCCACCATTTTACCCATGTCTTCCTGATCGTTGATGGTTTGCAGCCACCAAGGCAGGTAGTTGTAATAGGTGGACGTGCACCATTTGCCAGATAGCTCGTCCAGCCAGTAAACGCCGTTGGCCGAATGACCGCCCAGCATGATGGCTTCTTCGGCATTGATGCCGATGGAAAAGACTTTGGCCTCGTTGGCGGAAGCTTTCTTCAGTTCATCTCCGAGGGTCGAACCCCAAAGGTTCTTAGGAGAAACCGTTTCCTGAGTGTAATTACCCAAGTATCTGGGATCTAGGATGCAGGAAGTCCATTTTCCGGTGTTTCGGTCGTACCAGCGGGCAGCGGTGATGCCGTGTTGCCTGGGTGTGGCACCTGTCGAGAAACTGGCGCAGGCTGCCGCGTTGTCCGGATGGGAGGAAGCATAGACCATATTGGTGTAATGCGTTCCATTTTGAAGCACCTTGCGGAAACCGTCATCCTCGAAACCGTTCATAAACCACTCTAAGTAGTTCTCGTCCAGTTGATCGATGTGAATACCGATCACTAACCTGGGTGCGTGCTCTTCGGCCTGCAGGGACAGCCCTGTGGCAGTGACGGAGAGTAGTCCGAGTACGGAAGTGAGCAGTTTTTTCATTCAGTTCATTTCTTTCGAAGTTGATAAACGCCCATTGCAGAACGCATCAGCATCATCAGCAACAAGGGATACATGGCCGGGTGCAGTTGCTGCGGGAATATCCAGATACCTGCAAAAGCAAGAATCTGAAGCAGCAGATTGGCGGCCAAATACGAATTTGCAATCTTTTTCCTAAAACTGCCAAAAATCATGCCAAAGGCAAAAATGAGGTGCAAAGGGTTCTGCCACAACAATAAATAATTGACATGCGTGGTCGGGTGTATGGAAAACAAGACCATAAAGGCTATGAGGGAGCCTGTGATTCCGAAAATACCGTAGAGAATCGCTGTAACTGCCTGGAAATATTTGTTTTTCAGGAATTCATAGGTTGTGCAGGCTGCCACTACCAAAAACAGGAACCAGGCAACCAGCAGAGGACTAGGCATGTGAGAAGGTTTTTCCTTTATGCTCGCATCTGTACTGACAGCTTGTCGTGTTTTCAGCACCAATGGGCGTATTTTGGCGGAGTCGTCCACCACCACAGCCTTGGCGAAGGATTCAGCCAAGATTTCCGGAGCAAATTGCTGATCACTCAGCGAGGCTGAGTCGTCGGCCTGTGCCCCGATAAGGAAATCGATACCGAATTGCGTCCAGGGGTGACTGTTCGTATACTGATGTATCACACTTCGCAGGGTGGGGTAGTAGCCTTCCGTCCGGTAATCCACTTTTCCCTGAAGGCCTTTGACCACTACGTCGCGGGGTTTGGTGGAGCAGTTGTTGAAAAAGAAATTGTAGCGGTAGGTNCGGTTNTCNGGCTGNATATTCTTGANCAAGGCCTGCCAGATGGACTCTTTTTCCTGGGGTTTCAGGTTTAGAATCTGNTNGGTGACGNTGCGGTTTTCCATCTGGTATTCCAGCAGAAAATCGGAATAGGAGAAGGCTCCGCAGACGTAATCCGTTTCACCTTTTACAAAGCGGAAAATGAAATTGGGGCTGTTGAAGTCGAACAAGCCGTAATTAAAAACCAGATCGTAACCGTTTTTTGGATCAACTACTCTAAGGGCTGTATGGCCGTAATGGGCATAGATGTCTTCACCGGGTGCGACTGTGATCAGGGAAATGAAGGCAGAATCGGATAAGGGTTTTTCCTGCGCCAGAACCGGTACGTTTTGGAAAAGAACGGTCAGGACCAGCAGAACAGGGAGTAGGAATTTTTTAGTAGTAACCATGGTTGACCGTATTGAGAAAACAAAGGTAGTAAAAAATGAAATTTTTAATTAGATTTGTAAAAAATACAAATGAATATGGAACCCAAAAGATTGTACCGCAGCAGAGAACGGATGCTTGGCGGTGTTTGCGGAGGTGTGGCTGATTACTTTGGAATCGACAAGACCATTGCACGGTTGATTTTTGTAGCCCTGGTACTTGCCGGAACAGCGGGTTTCTGGCTGTATCTGCTGATGTGGATCATCGTTCCCCAGGAACCTGCGTCACAGGTATAGGACCTCGTTCCTGTCGCCTTCCAGCTTCCTTAAATCCGTAATATCCTGCACTACTTCCAATGAGCCGATGAATACTCCTTCGGCATTCCTCATCGCGTAATAATTGATGCTGATGAATTTTCCCTGATGGTCCTGACGCCAAAAGCGTGCATGGGACTGTGCACCGCTTTTGAAATCGGCGACGACCTGTTCCATCAACGGAACGTACTTTTTTGGATGGCACACGTGCAGGTCCTTGCCTAAGGAGGGTTTACTTCTCATAAACAACTTTTCTTCAGCCGGTTTGTCCGAAAAAAACCGTACAGTATCGTCTGCACTGACGAAACTGATTTCGAAAGGCAGCGTTCTGAAAATATGTTCGAGTTCCTCCGCATTGAAGGAACCGGTGGACAGTTGGATGCGTTCGTTGTTTTCCATTTTAGAATAAACTGATGAATAAGGCAATATTGAGTAAGGTCACCAAAACGCCCATGCCATAAAGCGAGATGTTGAGGAATCTGGAATTCTTGTATTTACCCATGACCTTCTCGGAAGCGGTGAGCCGTACTTGCGTGAAAATAGTAATGGGTAGCTGAATGCTGAGAAACATCTGAGAAAGTATAAGCCCTTGAAACGGATTGCTGATGAACAGGATGATGACCAAGGCCAGCAGTAGGGAAATAGCCACCCCGGTACGGGAATGGTTGTCCTTGATGTCGTACGGTTCCTTGTACATGCCAGCGAAAATGGAACCGGCGGCCATACCTGAAGTGGTTGTGGAGGCAATTCCGGAAAATAACAAAGCAACGGCGAATACAATGGCTGCATGGTTGCCCAATAGTGGCGCAAGCAGATTGTTGGCCTGTTGCAGTTCACTGACTGGAGTATGAGTCTGAAAAAAGGTGGCAGCTGCCAGTAAGATCATGGCACTGTTGATGCCCCAACCGATGATCATGGACATCAGGGTGTCCATAAATTCATACTTGAGCTGTTTGCGGATGACTTTATCATCCTGGAGGTTCCATTGTCGACTCTGTATCACTTCTGAATGCAGGAAAAGGTTGTGTGGCATGACCACCGCTCCCAGCACACTCATGATCACGATCATGGATCCCTTTGGGAAAGAGGGTGTCACCCAACCCTGTATCGCGCTGTTCCAGTCGATATGCACCAACGTCAGTTCATACAGGAAAGACAGACCAATCACTGAAACAAAGGCGATTATCCATTTCTCGATGGCTTTGTAGGAATTTGAAAAAAGCAATATCCCCACGAAAATGGTGACCAGAATGGCTCCGGCCCGAATGGGAATATCAAAAAGCATGTTCAGCGCGATGGCTCCGCCAAGGATTTCAGCCAGTGATGTGGCGATAGAAGCCATCATGCCTGAAACCAGTAATAGTCTGGCCCATGGTTTTTTAAGGTGAATGACGGCGGCTTCCGAAAGACAAAGTCCGGAAGCGATGCCGAGGTGCGCCACGTTGTGTTGAAGAAAAATCAGCATCAAAGTGGATAGGGTGACCATCCACAGGAGGGTATAGCCGTAATTGGCACCGGCAGCCAGGTTGGATGCCCAATTGCCAGGGTCGATGAAACCGACAGTAACAAGCAAGCCTGGTCCAATGTATTTGAAGATTTCCGCCCCTCCGAAGATGGGTCGGTATCCCTTTTTGTCAATATTTTGGAAGAGCTTGAACACCGCGCTGTTTTTTACAAAAATACTAAATTCCAGAAATTCATTTATTCAAAGATGACCGATTTCTTCTCGCCGTTTGCGAATCGTACTTCCACGTTCTTGTTTTTGGCTGTGAAAGAGAGTTTTCGAACAGGCATCAGTTCTGTTTTGCTCCAGGTTGAACCCGATTTCTTCCAAAGCATCAAGGTGGCGCAGAGTTTCGGACCCTTTTCGTTCGGGATGAATCGGTCTGCAATTTCCAGCACTTTGCTTGTCGGGCTGATGGGGTGCAAGCCTTTGGTGGCAAGCGTTTCCATGCTACCCCAGTTGTTCATGGTGACCAGTGCCAACTGATATGCGCCGTTGTCGATGATCCGCACCTGACAGCCCTTGATTTTAAGTGACTTCTCGGTAATCGGACCATTTATTTGGGGCAACGCATAGTGCCCGAGGTGGAGCTCAGCTGTGTCTGTGCTGGTATTCAGGTCGATTCTGAGAATGCCCTGGTCCAATGGAATGTCGGCCAGCTTTAGGTTTAGATTGGGGTTCGATTCCAGCACGGCATCTCGGTAGTACACTCCGTCGGCGAATTTCTTAAAGGTGAAGATGCGCAAGGGTTCCCATTCATTATTGGCATTTCGGAACACATAGTTCATGGCTACCTCGCCGTTCGGACCGTCCGCCTGCCAGGGGAAGGCACTGTTGTAGGAGAGACGGTTGTAGTTTTCGCTTCCGCGGAATTTCTCGGAGTTGTTCTTTAACGGGACATTGCACCAAGCGCGGATCTCAGATGCTCCGATTTCAGCATAATCCGTGATGAGGATGTTGGAACCTTCCTGAAACTTGTTGTGAACTTTCCCGTCGGCCAACTCCTTTTCCCAAGCGCCGTTGTTTTCGGTGGCGGTCCAGAATGGATTGTTCGGCGGCACAAGAAGTCCCAAAAAGAGCTTAGCACTCCAGTAGACACTTCCGCGACAGCTATAGCCTTGAACGGCGGGTTCGAAAGGTCCATAAAAACCGAGCGTTGGAACACGGTCCTTCAGATATTCTGGATTCTGAATGAATTGCAGAAGCGTACCCGAAGCGATACGGCGCATCCAGCCATAATTGGTGTTCGGGTCGTTTTCCATACCCATGAGCGGGAAGGGCGCCGCCGCACCGAATCGGTAGCTGATGCTTCGGCCCCACATGATCATCTGTCCGTCCTTGCTGAACATATAGGGGTAATTGTCCTTGAGGGGCTTGAAATTCTCCCGGAATTTGGCGGCGAAGGCAGGGTAATGCTTTGCACCGTAGAAGTGCGACCAAACCGTTCCGTACATTTGGAAGGCCCACATGCTGTAATAATCGTAAGCGGGATTGTCGTTGTACCAGCCGTTGCCGCGGTAGTGGTCCAACGATTTCTGCAGATATTCTTCCATTAGCTTCTGATTGACCGGATAACCCTGATCCTGGAAAAAACTCAGCACAAAGATGTTAAAGAATTTCCAGTTGGAAGGTACCGTCGGACCATCTCCGTAACTGAGCATGATGGTTGCCAGGGAGTCTTTTTGTCCCTGTGAAAGCGGATTCCAAAGTACTTCGGGCGCGGCAAACATCGAAATGGCCAAGGCTCCGAATTCCACCAGATTTTGGTTGGGACCGCTGTTGGGTGCCCTCAACTTGATAGAACTTGGGCTGTTCGGATCAACGAGCGTCCGTATCTGATGACGGTAATAATCGGCCACCCGAATGTTGTTGATCACCAAATTGGAATCTTCGCGAAGCAGTGGTGCGGCCAAAAAAAGCGTTCGGCACAAGCCTTCCAGCTTTTCGGTCGGAACCCGGGCTTCATCTTTTGGGTAGCTCACACCCGGTTGTTTGGGGAACTTCATAGGATCATCCAGATTGTGGATGTAGCTGAAGGCACCGCTGAGCAGATATTTGGCAGCATCCTTCCAATGCTCCCGAGTCATGCCGGTGAGCGGACTGAGCAGATAATTCGGTTTCTCGATGGAGTAGATGTTGTTGGTGGTTTGTTGAGCATCAGCCGTATTTGTTACAGTCAACAGCAAGATGCACGTAACGATTGAATGGGAGAGAATGTGCTTCATGGTTTTCATTTTGAAATCGAATAATACAAATATAACCAACTCACACTAAAAAAGCCTATACAACATTCAAATAGGTCGAATTAACTGTTAAAAAAAGGAGCCTGAGATTTCTCAATCATCAGGCTCCAATAAATATAGGTTTTCTTAAGTGTTATCTCAAACTCTCCGCACCACCCACGATGTCGATCAGTTCTCTCGTGATGGCCTCCTGACGGGCCTTATTGTATTTCAGCTTCAGGTCCTGAATCATTTCACCTGCATTGTCCGTAGCGGTTTGCATCGCAGTGGTCCGGGCACCGAATTCTCCGGCAACGGAATCGAGCAAGGCACTGAAAAGTTTGTTGCGGACTGCCTTTGGGACCAGACGGGCTACTAAATAGTTTTCGTCAGGTTCCAGAATGTAATCGAGCGTATAACCTCCGGTAAGTTCGGTTTTTTTGGCTTCAGGCTTGAGCGGCAACAGCTTTTCGGATCGAATCTGTTGAACAGCCGCATTCTTGAAGTGGTTATAGACCAATTCCACAGCATCGATTTCCTTGGTCAAGAACAAATCCATCAGCTCATTGGCGACGTTAGCGACCATACCGTAATCGGGTTTGTCCACAATTTGGAGCAGGTTGCCCTGCAATTCATACCCTCTTTTGCGGGCGGCATCGGCTATCTTTTTACCAAAGGCATAGACCATCACATTTTTGGGACCCAGCTGGCTGTATCTGGCCAATACTTCGTCCATCTTCTTGATGGCGTTGCTGTTGAAGGCTCCGCAAAGACTGCCGTTGGAAGAAATGACCACGATGGCTACGCGTTTCACAACCCTGTTTTGAGCCAGGGGGATGTTCAGGTCGCCGGAAGAAAATGCGAGGAAATCTGCCAGCATGCTTGTTAGCTTCTGTTCGTACGGCAGGTAGCCGGCAATGGCGTCCTGAGCACGGCGAAGTTTAGCCGCAGACACCATCCGCATGGCGCTCGTGATCTTCCGGGTGGAGGTCACCGAAGCAATTCGTGCACGTACTTCCTTGAGGGATGCCATAACTTATTTTTTAGCGTATTCGATTTCAATGAGTTGCTTGGCTTCCTTGTCCAGAATGTTGGTTACCTCGTCGTTGATGACGCCGGTTTTCAATACGTCCAACACATCGGTACGGTGTTTCATTTCCAGCAGTTCGAGGAACATCTTTTCGAATTCAATCACTTTATTAACCGGAACGCCTGCCAATAAGCCTTTGGACCCCAAGTAAATAATGGCAATCTGTTTTTCGACAGGCATAGGTGAATACTGATTTTGTTTCAGAATCTGAACATTCTTGGAACCACGGTCCAGTACAGATTTAGTAACGGCATCCAAATCGGAACCGAATTTCGAGAATGCTTCCAACTCGCGGTATTGGGCTTGGTCGAGTTTCAGCGTTCCGGCAACTTTTTTCATGGCTTTCAACTGTGCATCACCACCCACACGGGAAACCGAGATACCCACGTTGATGGCCGGACGGATACCGGCGTTGAACAGTTCGGTGTCCAAGAAGATTTGACCGTCCGTGATGGAAATCACGTTGGTGGGAATGTAAGCGGAAACGTCACCAGCCTGTGTTTCGATGATGGGAAGTGCAGTAAGCGAACCACCGCCTTTGACCATGGGTCTCAGGACATCTGGCAGGTCGTTCATCTGTTTGGCCACTTCATCGTTGCGGATGATTTTGGCGGCACGTTCCAGCAAGCGGGAGTGCAAATAGAAGATATCACCGGGATAGGCTTCACGTCCGGGCGGACGGCGAAGAATCAGGGACACTTCACGGTAGGCAACCGCTTGTTTGGACAAATCATCGTAAACAACTAGGGCATGACGTCCTGAATCACGGAAGAATTCGCCGATGGCGGCACCTGCATACGGTGCATAGAACTGCATGGCAGCAGGATTGGAAGCCGGCGAGGAAACCACACAGGTATATTCCATGGCACCATGTTTTTCGAGGGTCTGAACCAGACTGGCTACGGTAGAGCCTTTTTGTCCGATGGCCACGTAAATGCAGTAAACGGGTTCCCCTTTCAGGAAGTTGTCGCGCTGGTTGATGATGGCATCGATGGCAATGGCCGTCTTGCCGGTCTGACGGTCACCGATGATGAGTTCGCGTTGTCCGCGGCCAATGGGAATCTGGGAGTCGATGGCTTTGAGCCCGGTTTGAAGCGGCTCGCTTACCCGTTGGCGGAAAATAACACCCGGAGCCTTGCGTTCGAGCGGCAGTTCATAAAGCGTGCCTTTGACAGGTCCTTTGCCGTCGATGGGGTTCCCCAGCGTATCGATGACACGACCCATAAGCCCTTCACCCACTCGGATGGAAGCAATGCGGCCGGTACGTTTCACAGAGTAACCTTCCTTAATTTCTTCGGAGGAACCAAAAAGGACGACACCCACGTTGTCTTCTTCCAGATTGAGCACCACGCCCATCATTCCATTCTGGAATTCCACCAGTTCGTTGGATTGAACGTTGTCCAGACCGTAGATGCGGGCCACGCCGTCACTCACTTGCAGAACTTTACCGACTTCTTCCAGCTTCAGGTTGTCTTCCAGACCAGCCAACTGCCTTTTGAGAATGTCGAAAACTTCACTTGGTTTGATATCGGACATATAAATAGTTTTTTTTTAATACTTTAAGTTTAATCGCTCAAGAGTTCCGTGCGGATATGTTCCAACTCGGTCCGAATGCTCGAATCCATGCGGTAATTGTCTACTTCCAGGATAAAACCGCCCATGATTTCAGGTTCCACATCTGTAGTCAGTTCAATGCTGGCTGAAAACTGCTTGTCGACCAACTGTCTGATTTTAGCAATGGAAGCATCTTTTAGAGGTATGGCGGAAGTGATTTTACCTAAAACCACACGTTCTTTTTCCCGATAGATTTTTTGGAAGGACATGGACATGAACACCATGAATTCTTCGCGGCCTTTGTCGATGACGAATCTGAAAAAATCGGCCAGCAATGATTTGGGTTTGCAGGCAGAAGCGGTAATCAGCAAGTCCAGCTTTTCAGTACGGGTATGCATGGGGTTGGCCAAGGTATGGGCCAGCTCAGGCACCTGAAAAAATGCCTGCGTCAACCGTTCCATGGATGCATAAATCTCCTTCTGGAGGTTTTTTTCTTCAGCAAGCGCATACAACGCCTGTGCGTACCGAACCGATATTTTGCCTTCGTCCATCCTAGTTTATTTTTTCTCGAATTAGTTTTTCAGCGTATTGGCGTCATCCAGCATTTTATTGACGAGTTCCATCTGTGCAGCATCCCCTTCCAGGTTCTTGCGCAAAAGCTTGCCGGCAATGCTCACGGAAAGGAGCGCCACCTGGTTGCGGATATCTTTCAGTGCCAGTTCCTTCTCGGTCTGGATGCTTTGACGAGCGTCTGCAATCAGTTTGTCGGCTTCCACCCTGGCCTGATTCTTGGCGTCGTCGATGAGCTTTTCACGCAACAGCTGAACTTCTTTCAGGATGGCATTCTGCTCTTCGCGGGCTTCAGCCAGGATGACGGTCCGTTCCTCCTTGATGCTTTCCAGCTTCTGGTAGGCCTGATCGGCAGCCTGCACCGAATTCGTGATGTATTTCTCACGTTCGGCGATAGCCTTTGTTATAAACGGCCAGGCAAATTTTCCAAGAATACCGACCACCGTCAAAAAGACAATCAGCATCCAAAAAATTAACCCGGTTTCCGGTGTAAACAATCCCATTTTCGTTTTTATTTATTTTTTCTTTTTCTTTCTTTAGGGCTCTCAATTGCCCCACAGTGTTTTTTGGTTTTTGGAGCCAAATTCAAGGCGCGCAAGGCGAAGAAACCGGAGCGTACTTAAGGTACGTGAGGATTTCTGAGCGTTGTGCAATGCCGAAGTTGGCTTCAAAAATAAAAATCACGGTTACATTACTATTGCTAAGACGGACACGATGATGGCAAAGAGGGCGACACCTTCGACCAATACGCAAGCAATCAACATATTCGTACGAATGTCGTTCGTTGATTCCGGCTGACGAGCAATGGCTTCAACGGCTGAACCACCGATTTTACCGATACCGATACCGGCGCCGATAGCAGCGATACCAGCGCCCAAAGCGGCACCCAATTTGGCAAAAGCTGCGAGGGAAGTTGCACCGGCTGCAGCCTGAAGAAGGATAGTAGATAACATAATCATTAGGTTTTAAAGTATGAATTCAATTTATTTTAATGTGCGGCCTTGACATGCGCTTCATGTGGTTCCGGATGCGCCATCCCGATAAAGAAGGAGGTCAGCATTGTGAACACGTAAGCTTGCAGGAAAATAACCAGTAATTCAAGCAAGTTCATGAAAATGGCAAAAAACAAGGCGAATATGGAAACGCCGGTTCCCATCAGCGGACTGATGGCACCGAAAATAAAGATCATGGCCATAAATACCATGGCGATCATATGACCGGCCAGCATGTTGGCGAACAGACGAATACAGAGCGCCAACGGCTTGGTGAACACGCTGACCAGTTCCAGGAACGGCATCAGTGGAATGGGGAATCGCAGCCAGGAAGGCATTGTGGGAACCAAAAAGATTTCCTTCCAGTATTCTTTGTTGGCGAAGACGTTGATGATGAGCAAGGATAAAACGGCCAATACCATGGTGGTGGCAATATTACCGGTCAGGTTGGCGCCGCCTGGGAAAATGGGGATGATGCCCAGCATGTTGTTGATCAGGATAAAGAAAAACAAGGTGAGCAGGTATGGAGCGTATTTGGCATAACCCTTACCGACACCGGGTTTTATCACTTCGTCCAGCATGAATACGATGACGAATTCGATGGCGCCTTGAAAACCACTGGGTGCTTTCATCGGGTCGCGTCGGTAGAATTTGGCCAGGCTCAGGAAAATCCATAATAAAAGCATGGCTGAAATCAATAACGAGGCCACATTCTTGGTGATGCTTAAATCGAGTGGCCGAACTTGCTGACCATCAGGCTGTAATTCCACCAATTTATCCTTGTAGGCACCTTCGTGGGCGACTTCAAAACCTTGATACGCTTCTTCACCGTGAATTTTGGCGGAAGAAAAAACGAACCAGCCGCGTGACTGGCTTCTGGCAATGACCAATAGTGGAATGGATATTTCCATCTTCCCGACTTTGGTGACATGCCAGCTGTAGGCGTCGCTGATGTGACCGAAAATGAATTCACCGGGGCTGAAGGCTTTCTTCTCGGCATTTGCGGGCTCAGCGGCAAATGCTGGTACTGCCACCAAAGCCAACAGCAGAAGCAGGCATTTCACACCTTTATATATGGATTCAATCTTCATGCTTGATCGTGTTTTGTTTGTTTACCCGGACCATGATCAATGTTTCCAGGATCAGATAGACAATGAAATAAGCGCCGAAGCACAGTAAAAAGGTAACAGTCTGCACTTTAACCAGTAAAATATAGAGCAGGATGATGAACAGGGTGATCAGTATTTTACCGGTCTTGACAGCCAGCATCACCGGAACTTTGACGTTGGGGTTCAGCACCACATTGTGGAAAGTCAAAACTGCCAGTACGGTGAAAAAGCTAGGTATGAACGCTAACCAGGGCGTGTAAATCTCCGGTTTCACTACTGAAAGTACGAAAACGAGCAAGCCGTAAAGTGCCCAAAGCACCAGTGCCGTCATTCCGATATATTTCAGTGTACGTTTCATGTTCTATAGAGTACTAATTTTTTCAACACAGACAGAAATCACATCATTTTTCACATCGGCGAAACCGTCTTCCACTGCATACTTGAATTCCTCATCACCAACAGGGTTGACAGTCAAAGTGCCCTTGTCGATGGTCGTGATGAGCGGTGCATGCTGCGGCAGAACCGTGAACAGGCCCTTGGTGCCGGGAATGGTTACCGACACCACATCGCCATCGAAAAGCGTTTTGACCGGAGAAAGTAGGATCAGTCGCATTTATGAAGTGTATTAAGCGTTGGCTTCCGCCATCAGTTTTTTACCCTTGGCAATGGCATCGTCGATGGTGCCCACCAGAATGAAAGCAGCTTCGGGATATTCGTCCACTTCGCCGTTCATGATCATGTTAAATCCGCGAATGGTTTCCTCAATGGGTACGATGACACCAGGAATACCGGTGAACTGTGCGGACATGAAGAAAGGCTGGGAAAGGAAACGCTGTACGCGACGGGCTCTGGAAACAATCAGCTTATCGTCGTCGGAGAGTTCGTCCATACCCAAAATGGCAATGATGTCCTGCAGTTCCTTATAGCGTTGCAGTAATTGCTTCACGCGTTGGGCGGTGTTGTAATGTTCATCACCGATAATGTTGGGATCCATGATGCGGGATGTGGAATCCAAGGGATCTACAGCAGGGAATATACCCAACTCGGAAATTTTACGGTTCAATACCGTGGTAGCATCCAAGTGAGCGAAGGTTGTGGCGGGAGCAGGGTCGGTCAAGTCATCGGCAGGCACGTAAATGGCCTGAACAGAGGTGATGGAGCCGTGCTTGGTTGATGTGATGCGTTCCTGCAGCAGACCCATTTCGGTGGCCAGCGTGGGTTGGTAACCTACGGCTGAAGGCATACGTCCAAGGAGTGCGGAAACTTCAGAGCCTGCTTGTGTGAAACGGAAAATATTATCGATGAAAAACAGAATGTCTTTGCCAGCACCTTGACCACCTGCATCGCGGAACGATTCGGCCACAGTCAGTGCTGAAAGAGCCACGGCAGCACGTGCTCCGGGAGGTTCGTTCATCTGACCGAACACCAGGGTGGCCTGTGATTTTTCGAGTTCAGCAGGGTCGATCAGAGACAAATCCCAGTCACCCTTTTCCATGCTTTTCATAAATTTTTCGCCGTAGCGGATAACGCCCGATTCCAGCATTTCGCGGAGCAAGTCGTTTCCTTCACGGGTGCGTTCGCCAACACCGGCGAATACCGAGTAACCGTTGTAACTCTTGGCAATGTTGTTGATGAGTTCCATGATGAGCACCGTCTTACCGACGCCTGCACCACCGAACAATCCGATCTTACCACCTTTTGCATAGGGTTCGAGCAAGTCGATAACCTTGATACCGGTGAAGAGGATTTCCTGATTGGTCACCAGGTCTTCGTATTTGGGCACTTCGCGATGAATGGCATAAGCGCCTTTCATGTCCAATTCCGGCATTCCGTCGATGGATTTGCCGGTCACATTCATCATGCGGCCTTTGATCTGGTTGCCGATGGGCATGGTGATGGGGGTGCCCAGCAGTTGAACGGGCATGCCGCGCATCAGGCCGTCGGTGGAATCCATGGCGATGGTGCGTACGGTGTCCTCTCCGATGTGTTGCTGACACTCGATGATGAGTTTTTGGCCGTTTTCACGGGTAATCTCAAGCGCATCATGTATTTTGGGCATGTCCGGACAATCCTTGGGGAACGAAACGTCCACCACCGGACCGATAATTTGTACAATTTTACCAATTGTTTGTGACATAAAACGAAGCTTTATGGAATGGGTGACTTGTCGGTTAACTCGTATATTCAAAAAATAACGGTGCAAAAGTACTGCTTTTTTCGACCATCTGAAAGACCTAAAGTGAAAAAATGCCCCCTTTTTTTAGTTAGTTAGACTAAACTAACTATCTTTGCGGAAAGTATTCTACTGTGGAAAAAATTGTATCCGTCCTCTCCAAACTCTCCAACAGCCTTGCTGAAATGGAAGAACTGGCTCGTGCAGATTCAAATCTGAAGGAACTGACCATTTCGCAAATGCATTATCTGGAAGTGATCAGCCAACTCACGAATCCCAATGTGACGGAACTGGCCACCGAAATGCAACTCAGCAAGCCTACCGTGACGGTGGCTTTGGAAAAACTCCTGCAGAAAGGCTTTGTGACCAAAGTCGTGTCGGACGAAGACAGGCGGAGTTCCCACCTGCACCTCACTAAAAAGGGCATGCAGATTAATTTGATGCACGAAAAGGCCCATACCCGCTTCGCCGAATTGATGGCTGAATCGCTTGAACCGGCTGAACTGGACCTATTGACCCTGCTGCTGGAAAAGCTGACACAAAAACTTTAAGATTTCCGGATAGGCTCAGGATAAAGAACAAGGGCCTTAAACGATTAAATTGACCACGATGCAAACAATGGCCGAAATCGCCGGACATTCATTTACCGGACTTAACGACGCTCAAGTACTGGAGAAACAAACCCAAAGCGGGTTCAACGAACTGCCAGCCACCAAATCAAACGGATTCTTCCACCTCGCACTGGGTATTCTCAAGGAGCCCATGTTCCTGCTTCTCGTGGTATGTGCCACCCTATACATGGCTGTCGGCGATATCCAGGAAGGCATTATGCTGCTGGGCTTTGTCCTGTTCATCATGGGCATCGAATTCTACCAGGAACGTAAAACCGGAAAAGCGCTGGATGCTCTCCGGGAAATGTCCAGCCCCAAAGCACGTGTGCTCCGCAACGGCGTGGAAGTTAAGATTCCCTGCCGCGAAGTGGTGGTGGACGACCTAGTTGTACTCACCGAAGGCGAGCGTGTACCAGCCGATTCCATTTTATTGCATTGCATTAATATTCAGGCAGATGAGTCCATGCTGACCGGCGAATCCGTACCCGTTCGAAAAATTGAATCCGACGGCACAGAGAAGGATGCTTTGCCCGGTGGAGACGATATGCCTTATGTATTCTCAGGCAGCATGATCGTTCAGGGCAATGGCATTGCCAAAGTATTGCGTATCGGTTCGGAAACCGAAATCGGCAAGATTGGGACTGCGCTGAGCAGCGTGGTCGAAGAAACGACCAAAATGAAAATGGAACTGAATGTCTTGGTTCAAAGGTTGGCCATCGGTGGCGTTATTTTATGTCTAATAGTGGTTCTTGTTTATTTTTTGACCCGTGGCCATCTTCTCCAAGGCTTTTTAGCCGGACTGACGTTGGCTATGGCCATTCTGCCCGAAGAATTTCCCGTTATTCTGACCATCTTTATGGCGCTGGGTGCCTGGCGCATGTCCAAACACCGCGTGCTCACCCGCAGACCTGCAGTCATTGAGACCTTGGGTTCAGCTACCGTGCTTTGTACGGATAAAACCGGCACACTTACACAAAATCGGATGACAGTCAATACGTTGTATAATAAGGAGTCCTTCTTGCATACGACTAAGATGAAAGGTTTCCCGGAAGACTTCCACGAAATCATCGAATTCGGTATCCTTTCCAGCCAAACCAAACCCAATGACCCCATGGAAAAAGCCATTTGTCGGTTGGGAAATGAGTTCTTGCAGGATACGGAACATTTGCACCACGATTGGACGATGATTCGTGAATACTCGTTATCGAAAGAACTGCTGGCTATGTCCAGGGTGTTTAAGGAAAAGTCATCCGACGAATACGTGATCGCTGCCAAGGGCGCGCCTGAATCCATTTTCGATCTTTGTCACCTCGAGGATGCCTCCAAATACGAAGAAGCCATCCAACTGATGGCGTCCAAGGGCCTTCGTGTTTTGGGTGTGGCCAAAGCAATTATTGGAATTGAAGAACTCCCTGATATTCAGCATGATTTCGAGTTTGAATTCATCGGGCTGATTGGTCTGGCCGATCCCATACGGCCCGAAGTGAAGGATGCCGTGCAGGAATGCTACAAAGCAGGCATCCGCGTCATCATGATTACCGGCGATTACCCTGTTACTGCTCAAAATATCGGTGCTGAAATTGGGCTTAAAAATACGGACCAATGCATCACCGGACCCGAATTGACGGCAATGAGTGAAGAAGAACTGCTGCGCCGCATCGACGTGGTGAACATTTTCGCCCGTGTGGTTCCCGAACAGAAACTCAAAATAGTCAACGCCCTAAAACAGAAAGGGGAAGTCGTTGCCATGACCGGTGACGGTGTGAACGACGCACCTGCCCTGAAAGCCGCACACATAGGCATTGCCATGGGCGAACGCGGTACGGATGTGGCTCGCGAAGCTTCTTCCTTAGTGTTGACCGACGATAATTTCTCCTCTATCGTCGGTGCTGTCCGTCTGGGTCGACGTATTTTCGACAATATGCAAAAGGCGTTTGGTTATGTGTTTGCCATCCACGTGCCTGTGGCTGGGCTTTCCCTCATTCCCATCTTTTTTGCCGGAGCGCCGTTGTTATTATTCCCGGTTCATGTTGTCTTTATGGAACTCATCATCGACCCGGCCTGCTCGGTTATTTTCGAAGCGGAGAAGGAAGAAAAGAATGTGATGAGCCGTCCACCGAGAAGCGTTCAGCAGAAATTTTTCGGTGGCAGCAAAATTTTTTTGAGTTGCATGCAGGGTGTGGCCATCCTATTGATGGTGTTGGGCGTATATTTCTTTGGCCTTCGAATGGGTTTCAGCGCCGAAGTGGTTCGCGCCATGTGTTTCACCACCCTGATTGTTTCCAACATCCTGACCATTCTGACCAACCGCAGTTGGGAAAACAACCTGTTTCAGATCATTGCCTCGCCAAATGCCAGTGTCAAATGGATAGTCGGTGGCACCATTTTGTTTTTGGTGGCCGTACTTTACGTACCGTTCCTGCAAAGCTTGTTCAAGTTTGCACCGCTGTCTGCTTTGCAAATATTAAGCTCAGTAGGCGTAGGCTTATTAAGTGTCGTTTGGTTCGAAATTTTTAAGGCAGTTAAGAAAAAATAGCTATTCCTTTTCCAAATACGCTTTAAAGCCTGAAGTATATTTTATTTTGTTGTCGGGGCCACCTTCGTTGTATATAAAAAATGCTTCGACACCCTTGCGGTGCAGGCTTTCAATCATTGTCATGGAGGAATCCACCCCCATCACCATGCAGGCGGTTGCCAGTGCGTCGGCCGTAAAGCAATCGTTGGCAATGATGGTGGCACTGAGTAGCGAGTGCTGAACCGGATAGCCGGTGTGCGGATCGATGGTATGGGCATATTTCTTGCCGTCCTTCACATAAAAACTACGGTAATTGCCAGAGGTGGAAAGCGCTTTGTCCGTGAGGACGAGCAACCTTTCCACCTCGTTGTTGGTTGAAGTGGAATCATCGACCGGTTTGTTGATGCCGATCCGCCATTTGCCGCCTTTAGGGTTTTTGCCGCTCAAAACGAGTTCTCCACCTATTTCCACCATATAGTCGTCAATGCCTTGTTTATGAAGGAATTCGGCAATGATGTCGCTGGCGTAACCCCCGGCTATGGCACCGCAGTCGAGTTGAATCCTAGGATCGGATTTCGTGAGTTGGTCCTTATCCAGCTTGAGTAGTTTGTAGCCGACAAAGCTGCGGATGCTGTCAATTTTTGCTTGGGTGGGATCGCTTTTGGCTTTGGGACCGAAACCCCAAAGGTCCACCAGCGGAGCGACCGTGATGTCGAAGGCGCCGTTCGACAATTCCGAAAAACGCAGGCTTTCCTGAACCATTTTCAGCATCCAGGAGTCTTTGCTCAGGTCGAACGGTTCCGTTCCGCTCTGATTGAAATGACTGATGGTGGAATTGGGCGTATAGGTGGAAAGAGAGGCGTTGAATTTTTCCATTTCAGCCTCAATACCTTTCTGAAGGTCTTCTGTGGCGTTATACGTGATGTGGTAGCTGGTGCCGAATGCAATGCCTTCGTTATGAAAATACTGTTTTTGCTTGCAGGAACTTAATGCGATCAATCCAAGGACAAGGAGGAGACCGCAGGAAATTTTTGATTTCATTAGTGCTTGTTTAGTAGGTAAAAACCCTTCAAAACGGGAGTTTGTAATATAAATGGAGTTCCAAACCAGTCATGGGTTTCAGGTTTTCCCCATAGCCGGGAATGTAGGCTGGATTACTGGTGGCACCGCCTGAAACGTGAAGCGTAGATTTGTATTGACCGGACCAGCCCAACGAAAAGGGCCCGAAAACGTCGACACGTACGCCGACCGTCAATTCGAGCCAGCCAACGACACCATGCTGGTTTGTAAGGTTCGTGAGTGCGTTGTTTCCCCAATAATTGTCATACCAGGAAAGGTTGTTCAGGGTATAGGTAAAGGATGAAAAACCGTAATGGGCGCCAGCGTAAAACATGTTCTGAGCTTTGTCGCCCAGGTAGACCAGCGATTTGTTTAAACCGACTTTGAAGTAATTCCCGGAGGCCAGACATCGCGTACCGCTTTCTGCCGTCTTATCGTAGCTGGAATAACCAACTTCGATGGTGGGAAACCAGGTGTTTTTTAAATTGACATCGGCCTTGACGCTGTATCCTTTATCGTTTGAAATCAGACCCAGAAGCGGCTTGCCCAGTTCGATGCCGATATTGATGCCCTGGTAGGTCGGAATAATGGCAACCGGTTCCTTTTTCTTGTCGGCTGCGGTGAGCGAAAGCGAAAGGAACAGCGAAGCTGCAAGAAGGCCGTATTTAAAGGTAAAGCCTGACATGTTCCGATTTTAGATTGATGACGGCTGAATCCTTGATGGTGGCGGATTTGAAAATGAAACCACCGACCCGACAAGCATCCAGCGTGCTGAATACGCGGCAACCGCATTCCATGGACTGAAACCAGGGTTTGTTGTGGTGCTCCAGCGTTAGGGTATCGGTAAAAATATAACCGTTTTGTTGGGTCGTAACCAGGAATTGGGTCTGCAACGCGTTCGGCTTTAAATCGAGTACGAATCCGCTCAGTGTTTTGTTCTTATAAAGTATGGAATCCGAACCGACGCCTTTTACGGTCATACTGTCCAACTGAACGGGAATGGTTTTGCCACTCAGGTTGACGGTGTAAAAATTCGCATAAAGTTTCACACTCATGCCTTCGTAGCAGCCATTGCTGCTGCAAGCCGACAAAAGCAGGACCGCCGCAAAAAGGAGGACGGTACGTTTAGAACTCTTCTTCAACAGCATAATGGTTGCGTTCCGGAGCATTGCGGACAATCAGCTCACCTAGGAATCCAGTCAGGAACAAAAGGACCCCGATGATCATGCAGGTGAGTGCCAGATAGAAGTAGGGCAGGTCGGTCACCAATCTGGCGGCATTGCCTTCGATGAGTGATACCAGTTTGATGGCGCCCACCGCGATGACGGCGACCAAACCGATGATGAAGGTTAGACTGCCGATGAGGCCGAAGAAATGCATGGGCTTCTTGCCGAATTTGTTGAGAAACCAGAGACTGATCAGGTCGAGGTAACCGTTTACAAAACGGTTCATGCCGAATTTGGTTTCGCCGTATTTGCGTTTCTGGTGGTGCACCACTTTCTCTCCGATGCGGGTGAAGCCTGCGTTTTTGGCCAGGAAGGGAATATAACGGTGCATTTCACCATAGACTTCGATGTGCTTCACCACGGCGTTTCGATATGCTTTCAGCCCACAGTTCATATCGTGCAGCTTGATGCCTGTGATGCGTCTGGCGGTGGCGTTGTAGATTTTCGAAGGAATGTTCTTGGCCAGCTTTCCGTCATAGCGTTTCTTTTTCCAGCCGGAAACCAGGTCGTAGTTTTCTTCCATCACCATTTTGTATAGTTCCGGAATTTCGTCAGGACTGTCTTGCAGGTCGGCATCCATGGTGATGACCACATCGCCCTGTGCTTTTTCGAAACCACAGAAGAGGGCAGGGGACTTGCCGTAGTTGCGGCGGAAGCTGATGCCTTTGACCTCTTTTGGGTTTTTGGCCTGCAATTCGCGGACGATGCTCCAGGAGTTGTCGGTGGAACCGTCGTTGATGAAGATGACTTCGTAGCTGAACTTGTTGGCGGTACAGACACGCTCAATCCACGCGAACAGTTCGGGCAGTGATTCGGCTTCGTTGAATAAGGGGATGATGAGGCTGATATCCATGGTGTATTATGCTTTAGGCCTTTGGTCGGAGTCTTTGTTTTCCTGATAGGGTTTGTAATGCTGATCGATGGGAGGTAATTCGTCTTTTTTACGGGCAACCATCGGGCTGATGATGAGAAACAAGACAGCCCCTCCGATGATGTACATCCAAAGATACGTAAGTACCAGTTGAATGGTAGTCGGAACACCGAAGTTGATCATAGCGTCAAGGTATTTTTGCGGGTATTTCATCTGTTCCATCTGTTGAATAGACTGATTCACGGCATTGGCGATATAATCGGGTTGGAGAAACTGATAACGAAGGTAATATAGTACCGACATGATGAGCGCGGCAAAGAAAAATAGCCAGATGCCGAACGACCAGACCTGCCAATACCGAATATATCCTCCCCAGGCTTTGTCTCGATAACGTTTTGCGAGCTGGTAACAAACCACGGGGGTTGCCAGAATTCCGAACATCGACAGCAAGTTTACAACAGCGATGTTGGGAAAAACATAATCCAGGATAAAGAAAAATGCGATGTATCCACCCAAAATTAAGGCGTAATCCGCTGCGTATTTGTATTTTCGCTTAATAGGGTCCAGAGATTTTTCCATGTTCAATCAGTATTCTTTCCACAAAAATACACTTTTTTTTCGTCGCCCCCTTGCCCAAGCAGCAAATTTGTGTACTTTTGCACTCGGGTAAGTCCTATACGGCTAGCTCCCTGCGAACCCCCCCAGGGCTTGACCGCAGCAAGGGTAGCTTGGTTGTAGCGGCGCGATATAGATCGCTTACCCAC
>JGI24132J36420_10000034_pt1 | contig 55610 bp, 48 predicted proteins | sample BarGraNGADG00212_3_FD_36420 | JGI IMG/M metagenome (IMG submission 36420) | reverse complement strand
ATGAATTTTATCCAGCCGGGAGAACATGATGTGAACATCGGCAGGGATATCTTTTTATCACCGTCGACAAGAGCTTTTTTCAGCCTGACAAGAAGTTCAGTACCCTCTTCCATTATTGTAAGGTCAGCGCTGAAATCGGTATCCAGAACTGAATCGAAGCCAAGCTGTTTAAGAGCATTTACCATCTTTCCTGTTACTCTCTCGCCCGGATCATACCCGAGGTCTTCGCCGAGTGCCACTCTTACGGCAGGAGCAGTCTGTACAACTACATGTTTTTCAGGATCATATATTGCATCCCATACCTGATCGATATATGTCTTTTCAACAAGCGCACCTGTTGGGCAGCGGTTAACACATTGCCCGCAATTGGTACATACCACATGGCTCATGGGACGGTCGTGAAATGATGAAATTTTCTGATGAGAGCCCTTGTTGGCAACTGCAATAGCTGATATATACTGCAATTGAGAGCATGTTCTCACACACCGCTGGCAATGGATGCACTTGCTGTCATCCTTAATAAATGATGGTGAAGAACGATCAATCTGGTATTTATGGTCTTCAACCAGATCGAGAAAAACTGTATCGCCAAATGCAAACTCATTGGCTAATGCCTGCAGTTCGCATTTCTGATTTTTGTAGCATTTTGTACAATCGGATCTGTGTTCAGTAAGAAGCAATTCAACAATATGTTTGCGGGCATTTCGAACCTTAAGTGTGTTGGTGTGAATCTCCATACCTTCAGAAACAGGTGTGGCGCAGGAAGCGATAAGCGTTCTTGCTCCCTTCTGCTCAACAAGACAAACCCTGCAATTTCCTGCCACGCACAGGTCGGGATGGTTACACAAAGTTGGAATATTGAAATTCAGTTTTTTGGCAGCTGCCAGCACAGTCGTTCCGGCAGGGACAGATACTGATTGGTCATTTATAGTCAGTTTTATCATAATTTTCTGTTTTTTGAATAATGAATTAGTAGATGATCTCTTCCCTGAAGTTTTCAACAATAGTACGGAATGCATTTCCGACGGACTGGCCAAGACCACATTTTGAAGCTATTTTCATTGTATCAGCAAGTTTGACAAGTTCATTGAGATAGGTTGATTTAGCTTCTCCTTTTTTTACTTTTTCAACACCTTTCAGAAGTTGCTGGCAACCGACTCGACATGGAGTACATTGTCCGCATGACTCCTCTGCAAAAAAATCGAGGTAATTATGAAGTACATTATACATGGACCTTGAACTGTTAAACAGTTTCATTGATCCGCCGGTTGGCACACCTTCAAAACCTATTATAGTATTTCCAAACTTTTTCCTGGGAACACAGAATCCTGATGCACCGCCAACCTGAACTGCTTTTGTATCGCCATCACCAAATTCATTTACGAACTGCTGAACCGACATACCAAGCTCAAGTTCAAAGATCCCCGGAGTAGGTGTGTCTCCTGAAATTGAGAAAACTTTTGATCCTCTTGAATCTTTTGTTCCCAGTTCGGTAAATTTTGTCGCGCCATGCTTGATGATCATCATGGTTGTTACAAGCGTTTCCACATTATTAATTGAGGTGGGTTTCCCAAATAGCCCGGATGTTGTCGGATACGGCGGTTTGTTGCGAGGTTCGCCACGTTCACCTTCAATAGACTCAAACAGAGCGCTCTCTTCACCGCAGATATAAGCACCGCTGCCAAGGCAATACCTGATTCTGAAATCGTAACCTATCTCATCTGCCATTTTATGAAATGATTCCAGTTCCTTCATCAGTTGAGGCAGAAGATACCTGTATTCGCCTCTCAGATATACAATCCCGTTTTTTGCTTTAATTGCTTTGCCGGCTATTGCCATTCCCCCATAAACCTTATAAGATACTTTGTCAAGTATTTCACGATCTTTAAATGTTCCGGGTTCTCCTTCATCAGCATTGCATACAATATATTTATCAGGACTCTTTTCAGCAGCTGTATATTTCCATTTAAGTCCGGTTGGGAATCCGGCACCACCGCGTCCTTTTAATCCCGAGTCGAGCATTTCTTTAATAATCTCATCATTGGTCATTTTGAATGCTTTTGTCAGAACTTCCCTTGCATCGACCTTTTCAAAGATCAGGTCGACTTTATTTAAACCTATATTTTCCATGATTTAACCGGATATAATTATTTTTGCATGTAATTTTTAATTATTTCACTAACCTTCTCAGGAGTAAGTTCAGTATAAGGGATCTCATTTATAAGTATCGCCGGAGCCTTATGGCACCAACCAATGCAGTTGGTCTCGATCAGACTGAATAGTTTGTCAGATGTAGTTTCTCCTACTTTGATCTTAAGGATATCTTCAATAGTCTGAACGATATCTATCTTCCCTTTCATGGAGCATGTAATTGTCTTACATACCCTTATTACGTACTTACCTCTCACACTTGTGTCGAGAAAAGTATAAAACGAAGCTGTCCCGTAAACGTCAGCCGCTGAGATGTCTAGTTCCTTTGCAACTTCAACCATAGCCTCATCAGTCAGGTAATTATGTTTCTCAACAATCCCCTGAAGAATTGGCATAAGGCTGTCTCTGTGGCGCCCATGTTTGTCGGACAATTCTTTAACCAGATTTCCTACGTGATACATTTCTAATTGATTTTTAAGTAATTAACTAATGTTTTATTTGAATAAATTTAATTTTAAAAGTGCTGTTAATTTAATAACAATACTTTTAAAAAAAACTTTCAATGGTCATTGTTTCTAATTTAGAATGAAAATAAAGAAGGTTGAAGAGGGTTGAAGATATAAAGCCCCCCATCTGGGGGGTTGGGGGGTAATAAGATGGAGGGACTTGGGGGTAAAAAATTGAGGATTTGGGAATAAAAATTCTATTCTTTTTTTACTTCAATCTTACTTAGAAGCATGATATTCTGAATATTGGAATAGTTATACTGATATAATCCATCATCACCGATCATAACCAGAACGTTACCAATCGGTATGACATCATAGGCTTTTATATTCGGATATGAAAAGATAAGATGGGTTGAAATAGTTTTAGGATCGGAAGCATCATAAACTTTCAAACCTGCATTTCCATCGCAAATAAAAAGCAGATCACCATCTTTCCCCAAACCGTAAGGATTGGTCATAGGATATGACCTTACTATTGTCGGCAGAGATAGATTTTTGATATTAACAACATCGAGGGAATTAACGGCACCTCCGCAATTAGTACCTGACCTGAGTGTTATATAAGCCAGAGTATCATCAACTACAACCGGATCGCAGCTGCGCATATGGCTATAGGTTGATTTTCTGATCAGGTTTTGAGGATCAGTAATATCATAGATTATCATGCCGGCAGTGGTTCCAAGAAACATATTGTTTTGGGTCAGAAACATTGTTTCAATGCCCCATCCGGGATTGATTTCAAAAAGTTTAGCCGGGGTTGATTTTACGGTAATATCAAATAACTCAAGTTTATTTCCATCGAGCAGATATAAAACATTTTCTTTTATTCCGAAACGGGCCATTGATCCTCCTATTCCTACTCCGCCACCGCTAACTCCTGATCCTGCTGAAGAATTATAGGAAACATCCATTTTAGCCATCTCGGTCATAAAAACAGGATATACTATAGGATTATCATAAACTCTCTCCTTGATGGTTTCTAATTCCCATCCAATAACCAATCCTTTTTCCTTATCAATATTACCCATAGGATATTCATTTCCGGTAGGAGGAACAGTATAAGGGAGAATGTCCTTAACTCTTCCGACTTCATGAATATTTTCAATATTCTGAACATCAAGAACTACCAGATCAACAAAACTATCAGCATATAATATATTTCCGGCAATGGCCATATCAACTACACCCGGGACTTTGATAAATGCTTTTTTGACGGGTGAAGCAGGATTATAATTATCAAACACATGTATTCCTTTAAGCTCCTCTATAATAAAAATAAAGTTATCCTTAAAATATATCTTACCCGGATTTTTAAGGTCCACATTCTCTTCCCTGGCTACTGCTTCCCTTAAATCGTTATAGGTCATATATACAGGAGAGTTCCCTTTATACTCCCTGTAAGTTGTATCTTCGCAGGAACTAATTAGCATTACAAAAAAAGAAATCAAAGTAATAATTGGAATGATTTTTGCTTTCATAAGGATTAGATTTAGGTCTTATTTAGACACAGACAAAAATCATGCTAAACTCTATCAACTTAAAACCTTTCTATATGAAAAAACTATTGTTTTTAATTACCATTCTCATAATCACTGCGTTTCATTTATCAGCCCAGAAGACAAAAGATGTCCTGTACCTTAAAAACGGAAGTATAATCTATGGAAAACTGATCGAAGTTAATGCTGATCAGTATAAAATCCAGACATCTGACGGAAGTATTCTTATCTATCCGGCACCGGATGTTGAAAAATTAACCAAAGAGATGCCTTCTTTTGATGGGAGGAAGACTGAAGGGTTCAGTTTTTCTCTGGAAGCTGGTCTTCTGGTAGGTTCACAAAATACAAAGTATACAGCTCCTTTCAGTTTTAACTTTCTTGCAGGTATAATCAGTAATACAAAAAATATTACCAGTATCGGATCAGGTGTTGAATTCATCGGGAGACCCTATACTCCGTTATTTATTGAATATAAATATATTTTTGAAAACAAGAAGACAAGTCCCTTCATTTTTGCCCGCGGAGGTGCAGTTCTCCCTTTGGGCGGAGATGAAAGCTCAACATCTTATGACTATTATAATTATAGCCCAAAAAATTATAAAGGAGGTGTTTCAATAACTTTTGGCTCTGGAATTTCGTGGGCAAAAGAGGATTATGCACCTTATCTGAGTTTTGCATACAGGTATGCTCATACCAGTTATGATCAAAATGACTATAACCGTGGAAATGTTACATACAACAATTCGCTTAACAGGCTTGAAATAAAATTCGGATTCACATTCTAAAGACATTTCATTATCCGTAAACTGCTACATTTGTGAATGGATTATCAGAAAGATCTTAAAGACTTTAAACCATTACATGATTTTTTTGTAGGGATTGATTCCGATGGTTGTGCTTTTGACTCAATGGAGGTAAAACAGAAAGAGTTTTTCATCCCCAATGCATTAAAATACTTTGATCTATTTGCTATTTTCAAACTTTTAAGAGAGACGTGGGAGTTTGTAAATCTCTACTCTATATATCGCGGAATCAACAGGTTTCCTGCAATAATAAAAGTGTTTGATCTTCTTACTGAAAGAGATGAGATAATAGAAATGGGATATACTCTTCCTGATCTTAGTTCGCTGAAGGAATGGGTTAAAATTGAAACCAAACTGGGGAATGCTGCTCTCAGGAAATATTATGAAGAGAAAAAGGACACTTCTCTGGAAGTGGTGGTCAGATGGAGTGAAGCTGTAAACAGGGATATCAATGAATGGCTTCATAATTTACCTCCATTTCATCATGCGGTGAAATCGATGGAAAGGATAGCAGCTTTCGCCGATATTATGGTAGTATCACAAACGCCGGAAGAGTCTCTGGAACGCGAATGGCTTGAAAATGATCTTAAAAAGTATGTGAGATGGATAGCAGGTCAGGAACATGGTACAAAAGCAGAACATATTGCTCTTGCAGCAAAGGGTAAATATCTTGACAATAAGATACTTATGATAGGTGATGCTTTGGGTGACATGAATGCAGCCAAATCGAACGGGGTGCTCTTTTTTCCTATCATTTCCGGCAAAGAAGATGAATCATGGAAGAGGCTGATGAATGAAAGTCTTGATAAATTTGTTACCGGCAAGTACGAGGGCAACTATGAGACTTCTCTTATCACCGGGTTTAAAAAATCACTGCCTGAAACACCATTCTGGAAGAAAAAGAAGAAATAAAGCCAAATGATTATTCCAAATTTTTTTTATTTAAAAAAAAATTGTATATTTAGCTAATAGTTATCAAAAGTGGATTAAACTTTATTAAACAGAGATAACCATGGCTAACAATTTTCTTTGCCCGGCATGCAATGGACATCTTACTATTAATGATGCCCTTATCCTTTCAATTAAAACAGATTCCAAACACAAAGGATTGATCCTTTTGAATCCGGAGATAGGTAATTATATTAAAACGACCCATCCATCATTTGTAATAGAAAAAGGGGTCCAGTATATTCTCTATTGCCCTATCTGCGGTGCTGTCCTTAATACAAAAGATCATCATCAGCTTATAAAATTAAAAATGATCGGGAATGATGGAAAGGAATACGATGTTTACTTCTCAGGAGTAGGTGGAGAAAAATGTACTTACAAGGTCAGTGGCAAGAAAGTTGAGAAAAAGGGACCTGATGTCAAAATTTATGATAAGTATTTTGAAGTTCCGGAGGAAGACAGAAAATACCTTTAAAAGTCCTAAAAATTTGCACATTTATTTAAGCAGTTAAAATATCATTTTCTTCTTCTCTTTTTTCTATCACCAAATTATTCTATTTTTGTCTCCGTTTTTATGAACTAGCGGTCAATATTACTATGAATAACGATGTAAATAAAAGAGCAGCTGACAATATCCGTATCCTGGCTATGTCGATGGTTGAAAAGTCAAAATCCGGTCATCCCGGAGGAGCCATGGGCGGAGCCGATTTTATTCATATCCTTTTTTCTGAATTTCTGAATTTTGATCCATCTGATCCAAAATGGATCAACCGCGACAGGTTTTTCCTCGATCCGGGGCACATGTCACCGATGCTATATTCAATTTTAACTTTGACCGGCCATTTTAAAATAGATGAGTTAAAACAATTCCGTCAGTGGGGAAGCCCTACTCCCGGCCATCCTGAACTCGATATTATGAGAGGGATTGAAAATACCTCAGGTCCACTGGGACAAGGTCATACTATTGCTGTAGGTGCAGCAATAGCTGAAAGATTCCTTGTAGCAAGGTTTGGAGAAATGTTTTCTCACAAGACGTTTGCTTACATCTCCGACGGAGGTGTTCAGGAAGAGATATCACAGGGTGCAGGACGTCTTGCAGGATTTCTTGGGTTGAATAACCTGATCATGTTCTACGACTCTAACGATATCCAGCTTTCAACTGAAACAAAAGCTGTTACAATTGAAAATACATATATGAAATACCGTTCCTGGGGATGGGAAGTCATCGAGATCGATGGTAATGATCAGGAACAGATAAGGAAAGCTCTGAAAAAGAGCATGGAAGAGAAGGAAAAACCAACCATAATCATCGGGAAAACGATAATGGGAAAAGGGTTGGTCGATAACGATGGAAAAAGTTTTGAAAGAAAGGTATCGACCCACGGTACTCCTGTAAGTGAAGCTGGAGGATCGTACGAGAATTCACTCATAAACCTGGGTGGAAATATGTCTGATCCTTTTGCCATTTTTGAAGATGTCAGTGATCATTATATAAAGGTACTGGAAGAAAAAACCAGGATTGCCGCTGAGTGGAAAGAAAGAAAAAGTGAGTGGGCATTGAACAACAGTGAACTCGACAAAAAACTTAATCTCTTCTATTCGGGAGCCGTACCTGAAATTGACTACAAAGCTATAACCCAGAAAGAGGGTTCGGCCACAAGAGCTGCATCTGCTGCTGTTCTGAGTGTCCTTGCAAAGAAGATCGGGAATATGGTTGTTGCTTCAGCCGACCTTTCAAACTCCGATAAAACAGATGGATTTTTGAAAAACACTCATCCGTTTGTCAAGGGCGACTTCTCAGGAGCATTCCTCCAGGCAGGCGTTTCTGAACTGACAATGGCAGCAGTTATGAATGGAATGGCCCTTCACGGAGGTATTATCCCTGCATGTGGAACATTTTTTGTTTTCTCCGACTATATGAAACCGGCTGTGCGCCTTGCTTGTCTTATGGGTTTGCCGGTTAAATATATCTGGACTCACGATGCGTTCCGTGTGGGAGAAGACGGGCCTACACACCAGCCGGTAGAACAGGAAGCACAGATAAGATTGATGGAACATCTTAAAAACCACCATGGNGAGAACAGTATATTGGTTCTCAGACCTGCTGATTCAGTTGAAACAACTGTAGCTTGGAAACTGGCTTTGGAGAATAAAAAAACACCAACTGCACTTATTCTCTCAAGACAAAATATTAAAGATCTTCCATCTGACAACAATGACAGGTACAGCGATGCCCTGAAATCAGAAAAAGGTGCATATATAGTTCAGGATTGCACGGGAAAACCTGATATTATCCTTATTGCCAGCGGATCGGAGGTTTCCACTCTGGTAGAGGGAGCTCAATTACTTAAGAAAAATAAACTGAAAATAAGAATCGTTTCTGCCCCTTCAGAAGGTCTCTTCAGGAACCAGACTGAAAAGTACCGCAATTCAGTTATCCCTGAAAATATTCCGGTATTCGGATTAACTGCAGGAATACCGGTTACTTTACAAGGTCTGGTGGGTCCAAAAGGAAAAGTATGGGGTGTAAATAGTTTTGGTTATTCCGCACCATATAAAGTACTGGATGAAAAGTTTGGTTTTACTGCAGAAAATGTTTATCGCCAGGTTACTGATTACCTTGCTCAATATAAATGATAATCATTTTGATCATTCGTTGAAGGCCGTAATATCTGCGACCTTCTATTTTTAATTATATTTGCGCTTCTATTTTTTACTGATGCAATACGATAAAAAACCGGGAGTTAAAGGATTGATATTTGATCTTGACGGTACATTGGCTGATACGATGCCGTATCATTTTGACGGTTGGAGAAAAGCTTGCCAAAAATATGGGGCTGACATGGACACTAAATTTTTGAGGAAGCATACTGGAAGCCCGGGATGGTTAATCGCAACGGAAATCATTGAGAAATGCGGGTTAAGCGGAACTGTCACCATCGAACAGATAATGGATGAAAAACTGGATCAGTTTTTTAAGGTTCAGCACCTGGTAAAACCCATAGAACCTGTCGCAGAAATAGCAAGGAAATATTTTGGAAAACTTCCCATGGCTGTCGGCACCGGAGGTCATAGAGAGGCTGTGGAACGGACCCTTATCGTAACCGGGTTACGTAAATATTTCGATATCATAATAACTGCAAATGATGTTGACAACTTCAAGCCTCACCCTGAGACATTCCTTAAATGCGCTGAGCTAATGAATGTTGAACCGGAATTTTGTGAGGTTTTTGAAGATGGCGACCTTGGTCTCGAAGCAGCCCAAATGGCAGGCATGATCGCTACTGATGTCAGATCGTGGTATAATTCAAACTGGTAAAATCGGATTCTCCGCGTGTTCTCAGAACCAGGAGATAATTGATGATGAATAAACTGGTTAAAACCGCTGACGGTTCCCATACTGTTTATGTTCCTGAATTAGACGAGCATTATCATTCTATTCATGGCGCTGTTCAGGAATCAACACATATTTTTATCAATTCAGGTTTCGGATTTTGTAAAGCTGATCCGCTTAATATTTTTGAAGTAGGTTTTGGAACCGGTCTCAATGCTCTTTTAACTGCTTTGAAAAGTTCTGAAGGTACCAGAGAAGTAAATTACACTTCAGTTGAAAAATATCCCTTGCCTGATGATATCATTAAATCACTTAATTATCACCTGTTTACAAGGGAAGAAGGAGAAGATATTTTAAAAAAAATTCATGCATCAAAATGGAATATCCCGCAGAATATCTGTAAGCATTTCAATCTGAAAAAAATTAATGCTGATATTACAACAACTACTTTTTCAGGATTCTATGACCTTATTTATTTTGATGCATTTGGGCCCGACAAGCAACCTGAGATATGGAGCAGAAAAATATTTGAGATGGTTTCAGAAATCACAGCCAGGGGTGGCATTCTGGTCACATATTCAGCAAAAGGTGAAGTAAAAAGGAACCTTAAAGCATGTGGTTTTGATGTAACACTTCTTCCGGGTCCTCCCGGGAAGAGGCAGATAATAAGAGCTGTAAAAATCTGAAAATTATTTTTTTGTTGTCGTTTTTACTTGGGACAAAGTGTTATCTTAGCGGAAATTTTAAATATTAAAAACATATAGTATGAAAATTAAAGGAATAATTATTTTGACTTCTGTAATTGCCATAATGCTAAGTTCTTGTGGCCAAAGTTCAATTAAAAGTGCAAAAATAAAAAGTAACGAGGATTCACTTTCTTATGCTTTTGGAATTGTAAATTATAACGCACTCAGTGCTGACAGTCTTGTGCTAAACCCCACTCTGGTTGCAAAAGCCATGCTGGATGGAAAAGACGGAAAACCAGTAATGACAGATGAAATTGCAAGAGGTTATATCATGTCATTTATAAACAAGCGTGAAACTGCAAAAGTTGCACAGAAAGCAGAGATGAACAAAATAACTTTCAAGGATTATATTGCACAGAATGTAGAATTTCTTGCTAAAAATAAAGAAAAAACAGGTGTTACTGTAACTCCAAGCGGTTTGCAGTATGAAGTAATAAAAATGGGAACAGGTCCGAAACCAACTGCTGAAAGCACTGTAAAAGTTCATTATGCCGGTACATTGATCGACGGTACCGAATTTGATTCATCAATAAAAAGAAATGAACCTGCACAATTTCCTGTTTCAGGTGTAATTCCCGGCTGGACAGAAGCTTTACAACTGATGCCTGTAGGTTCAAAGTTTAAACTTGTCATTCCCGAAGCAATAGCCTATGGAGCAAATGGCGCTGGTGAAGTTATTAAACCCTATTCAACACTGATATTTGAAGTTGAACTTCTTGAAATAGTAAAGTAACATGAGAACCGCGGAGATACAAACCCCTAAAGGTATCATGAAGATCAACTTCTTCGAAGAAGACGCTCCCGGTACTGTGGAAAACTTTGTTACTCTTGCAAAAAAAGGTTTTTATGACGGGCTGGCATTCCACAGAGTTATTCCCGACTTTGTTATTCAGGGAGGATGTCCTTTTTCAAAAGATGTGAGTGATCCAAGGGTAGGTACAGGTGGGCCAGGATATAAGATCAAATGTGAGCCCGATGGTAAAAACCAATATCACGACAGGGGTGTCCTTTCTATGGCTCATGCAGGAAAAGATACAGGCGGATCACAATTTTTTATCTGCCACAGCAGAACCAACACAAAACATCTTGACCGGAAACATACCTGCTTTGGAAAAGTATTTGATGGCCTCGACGTGATAGATAATATCAGGCAGGGTGATAAAATTGAAAAGATCATTATTCACGAAGAATAGATTTATATGGCATTTGAAATAACAGGAAAAGTGATCGACATCTCCCCTGTTAATCAGGTAAGTGACAAATTCAAAAAACGGGAATTCGTCATTGAAAGAAAAGAGACAGGAGGAGCGGCAGTATTTGTCGACTATATCAAGTTTCAACTTATTCAGGATAAGTGTGACCTTATTAATGAATCGTATCTCAACGAGGAGATTAAAATATGGTTCAACATTAAAGGAAACAAATGGGAACGGGATGGTAAAATCAACTATTTTACCAACCTTGATGCATGGAAAGTAGAAAAAACTTCTCCTTCCGTAAGAGATCAGAATCTTCCGCCTCAAACTACCCTGGAGGACGTACCTCCGGAAATTGATGAGTTGAGCGATCTGCCATTCTGAAATATACTGGAGGCTGGAAACTTAATCCAGCCTCTTTTTATTTAATCATCCTGCTCTTTCACTCATCAAAATTTTAAGAACATTTAGTGCTATTGGCTGTTTAAAGATTAAAGCTGATTAATAAGTTAAATCCTTAAATATTATCACATGAGGCATCTTCTGATTTTTCTTTTCATAACTATATCATCTGATATCTTTGCACAAACACCCGTAGATATACCTGTCAGACAGGATAAAATTCTATTACCTTATAACAGATTTATTCAACCCGCCGGTCTCCAGATATTTTTCGGCGATGAAGCTCTTGAAAATCATGCTCTCGATGCAGTCATATCTCCCGATGGAAAATGGCTTGTTGTTGAGGAAAGGTACAGCATCATATTTATAAGTACGTCAGATAATAAAGTCAAATTCAAACTTGCCAATAATGATCATCCGGACCTGCGAGGCGGTATGAACACGTACTCCGGGATAACATGGCATTCCGGAACTGAAACCCAGGAACTATTCTGGAGCGCAGTTGGCAGGAACAACCGGTCTTTTGTTGTTTCAGCACGATGGGATGGTTCAAAAGCTGAATTCGGACGCATGCTTGAGTACAAAGCTGAACCTCCTGCTGTTATGGCCCTGCCAAATGAAATACTGATAACCAGAGAACCTGCCGGAGAGTTTATTTATGTAGTCCTGAATGGCAATAACAAAGTCATTAAACAAGATCTACAATCAGGCAACACAATATGGATTGCTGACCCAGGGGTTGCACCTTATGGATTGACAATGGCATCAGGAAAACTTTATGTGACGAACTGGGCAGGAAGGCATCCCTCTGTAAATGACCCTGATGTTGCAGGTGTTCCATGGGGCATGGCAAGAGTTGATAATAATAAAGGCGGCTCAACAAGGGAAGGTAGCGTAACCGTAATAGATCCTGTTGATGGCCATATAATTAAAGATATAATTGTAGGTCTCCACCCAAATGAGATAACCAGCGACAGCCGCGGAAATTTTGTTTACGTGACCAATTCAAACAGTGACAATGTTTCTGTCATTAATACAAAGACTGATATGGTCACTGAAACAATCAGCGTCAGNCTGCAACCGGAAATTAATCCNTATTTTGGTGACTCGCCAAATGGCCTTTGCCTCTCCCCTGACGGAAAATCACTTTTTGTTGCCAACGGAATGGATAATGCACTGGCNGTAATAAGGCTCGGGAAAAATGCAGCCAAAAAAGCCTGTAAGTCAATCAGCATTGTAAAGGGATTTATTCCTACAGGAGCTTATCCTTCTGCAATAAGCATACTTAATAAAGGATATCTGTATGTCTGCAACCTTGAGGCTGCCAGTGTAACGCTTGGATTAAAGGATAAGAACACTGACAATATAGTCTACAATTCCCATCATCAGATGGCTTCAGTATCGGTCATTCCTCTACCGGGGAAGAAGGAACTTAAAGCTTATACCGATACGGTAATAGCTGTCAATGATCTGGCAAGAGCAACGGTGTCAAGGGAAGAGCACAGAGAAAACATTCAGCCTAAAACAGTTCCTGACAGAATAGGCGAACCTTCTCTTTTTAAACATGTTGTATATATAATAAAGGAGAACAGGACCTACGACCAGATCCTGGGTGACATGAAACAGGGAGATGGTGATCCGGGACTTTGCATTTACGGAGAAGAAATTACTCCGAATACTCATAAGCTTTCAGAGGAATTTATGCTTCTTGATAATTTTTATGTTTCAGGAAAGTGTTCTGCAGAAGGCCATCAGTGGACTGACGCCTCAATTGTAACAGATTATATTGAAAAAAACATGAGAGCCTGGTTCAGGAGCTATGCACATGTTCAGACCGATGCGCTGGTTTATTCCCCTACCGGTTTTATCTGGGACAATGCACTAAGTCATGGCAAATCGGTCAGAATCTATGGAGAAGCATCAGTTCCTGTGCTTGATAATAAGCTCAAATGGTCAGATATTTACAAGGCTTATCAAAAAGGAGAAAAAGTTGAGTTTACAAATCATACTACCATAGAACCTGTAAAGAAAATTCTCAGCCAGACCTATCCATCATATGGAAATCACGAATTTTCAGACGCGATGAGGGCCGATGCACTTATCAAAGAGTTAAACTCTTTTGAAGCAATGGAAGGAGATCTGCTGCCTGAACTGATGGTAGTGGCATTGCCAAATGATCACACAAACGGAATCCGTCCGGGTTCTCCAACCCCCAGAGCATTTGTTGCTGATAATGATTATGCCCTTGGCCGAATAGTAGAAGCATTCTCAAAAAGCAGGTTCTGGGAAAATACAGTGATTTTTGTTGTCGAAGATGATTCTCAGGGAGGATGGGATCATGTTTCTGCATACCGTACTGTCGGGCTGGTAATCAGCCCTTACTCAAGATTGAAGAAGACCAATCACACGTATTATAATCAGCCCTCGGTAGTCAGTACCATAGAGCAGATACTTGGCATACCGCCGATGAATATCCAGGATGCCATAGCCAATCCGATGAGAGATTGTTTCCTTACTGTTCCGGATCTTACTCCCTATAAGGCAGTTCCAAATAGAATACCATTGGATGAGATGAATCCCCAGTTGGTATCTCTTAATGGCAAAGCGCTCCATTTTGCAAAAAAAAGTCTTCTGCCCGAGTTTGACGGTATCGATTCAGGAAGGGATGATCTTCTTAACAGGATACTCTGGTTCGCAGCAAAAGGAAATACTCCCTACCCTGCAAAATTTGCCGGAGCTGATAATGAAGATGATGACGAATAATTTTATAGTTCAATAATTACTTTTATGATAAATCCTCTACTTAAGAATTGGGAAACACCATTTGGTACACCTCCTTTCCATCTTATCAGAACTGAACATTTTAAACCTGCTATAGTAGAAGCAATCACTATGGCAAAAGTTGAGATATCCACTATTAGTGATAACCCCGATGAGCCTACTTTTGAAAACACAATAGCTGCCCTCGACAGAGCAGGAGATAAACTTGGAAGAATCACTTCCGTTCTGTTTAATCTCAACAGCGCTGACAAATAAGGAGTTTCAGTCAGCAGCTCAGGAGGTTTCACCACTTCTCACCAGCTTCTCAAACGATATAACACTTAACGAAAAGCTTTTCAGAAGAATAAAGAGTCTGTACAATGCAAGGGATACGGCTGATCTTACCACTGAACAAAATATGCTTCTTGAAATGAAGTTTCGTAATTTTATTCTTGGTGGTGCAGGACTGAAAGATGAAGAAAAAAAGCGTTTCCGGGAGATTTCCGAAGAACTTTCAACGCTCTCATTGAAATTTGAAGAGAATGTTCTTGAAGAGACAAATTCATTTGAACTTCATATAACCGATAAAAATGACCTTGCGGGGTTACCAGACGGATTAATTGAGATGGCCGGCATAGAAGCAGAAAAGCTGAAAAAAGAGGGTTGGATCTTTACTTTGCACTATCCCAGTTATGTTCCATTTTTACAATATTCCAAACAAAGGAATNTACGTGAGAAAATGCTTAAAGCCTACTCATCACGCGCCTTCCGGGGCAATGATTACGATAACAGGAATATTGTAAAAATAATTGTAAATCTTCGTCTTGAGATTGCCAAAATGCTGGGCTTCAGTAATTGTGCGGAAATGATCCTTGGTGACCGGATGGCAGATTCTCCATTTAAAGTAAATAAGTTCCTTGATGAACTTTATAACGCATCCAAACCGGCTGCGAAAAAAGATTATGATAATGTTTTAAGCTTCGCAAAAGGAATGGGTCATAATGGACCTTTGGAAAGATGGGATTGGGCTTACTATTCTGAAAAATTAAAAAAAGATAAGTTTAATTTTGACGATGAAATACTTAAACCTTATTTCAGTCTCGAAAAAGTGCAAAATGCAATTTTCGGACTTGCAGGAAACCTCTATGGATTAAAGTTTATTGAAAACAATAATATACCTGTTTATCATCCTGAAGTTAAAACCATGGAGGTTCTTGATAAAAATGGGGCCTTTCTTGCAATTCTTTACATCGATTTTTTTCCCAGACCTGGGAAAAACGGAGGGGCATGGATGACAAGTTATCGTGATCAGAGAAATGAGAATGGTAAAGATATCAGGCCTCTGATATCAATTGTATCAAACTTTACCCGACCAACAGATACAAGACCCTCACTCCTCTCGTTTAATGAAGTTACCACCTTCCTTCATGAATTTGGACATTCACTTCACGGAATGCTCACAAAATGTACATATGAGAGTCTTTCCGGAACTAATGTAGCCCGCGATTTTGTTGAACTCCCATCACAATTCATGGAGAACTTCGCGTATGAGAAGGAATGGCTTGAAAGCTGGGCAACTCATTATATTACAGGGGAAAAGATCCCTTTTGATATAATTAAAAAGATAAAAGAGGCCTCCACATTTAATGAGGGCTATGCCTGCTACCGTCAGTTAAGCTTTGGGTTTCTTGATATGGCATGGCACACGGTAACTAATCCTGTCGGGAAAGAGATTGAAGATTTTGAATCAGCTGCCATGGAAAAAACCGAGCTGTTCCCTGAAATTGAGGGATCAAACATGAGCGCCTCATTCGGGCATATCTTTGGAGGGGGGTATGCATCAGGTTATTACGGTTACAAGTGGGCTGAAGTGCTCGATGCCGATGCCTTTAAACATTTTGAAGAGACAGGAATCTTCAATCAGGAGACAGCTGAATCGTTCCGAAAAAATATACTCGAAAAAGGCGGCACAGAAAAACCTCTTAATCTATATATTAATTTCAGGGGTAAAGAACCAACTATTGATGCTCTTCTGGAAAGAAGCGGACTGAAGAAGAGTCTATAAAGTCTATAAGTCTTGATGCTATCGCTGTCGTGCAGCCTTAAAATATGTATTATCTTTGCAAAGCCATTTAAAGACTACTTCAAATTAATATTTAATTAGTTATCAACAAATTAACTTTCATAACATGATCCTCTTCTTCAAAGGCGCTAACAAGAATATTTTTGCAGCCGGAACTTTAGAAAAACCTTCTCAGAAAAATATTGAAAAACTGATTTGGCTTTTCAGCGGTGCTGTTCTTTCAGACAGTGATACTTTTGAAGGAAGTTTCATCGGTCCACGCAAAGAGATGGTTACACCCTGGAGCACCAATGCTGTTGAGATAACTCAGAACATGGCAATCACAGGAATAACGAGGATAGAAGAATTTCATGATGTAACAAACGGAATTCCTGAATGGGACCCAATGCTGAAGTCGTTGTATAAAGGTCTCGATCAGCATCTTTTCACTATCAACAAGAAGCCCGATCCTGTTCTGAATATTGATGATATAGGAAAGTACAATCAGAAGGAAGGTCTTGCTCTTAATGACGATGAAATATCTTACCTGGAAAAACTGAGCAAATCAATTGGCCGTAAACTTACAGACAGTGAGGTATTTGGCTTTTCACAGGTTAATTCCGAACACTGCCGGCATAAAATTTTCAATGGAACATTTATTATTGACGGCGAGGAAAAGAAAGCTACTCTTTTTCAGATGATAAAAGAGACTACCAAAACCAATCCAAATAAGGTTGTTTCAGCTTATAAAGATAACTGCGCTTTTGTTCAGGGACCGGTGGTGGAACAGTTTGCACCGGCAACACAGGACAAACCAGATTATTTTGAAATAAAAGATTTTGAATCTGTCCTTTCGCTTAAGGCTGAAACTCATAATTTTCCTACTACTGTTGAACCTTTCAATGGGGCCGCAACAGGCACAGGCGGTGAAATAAGAGATCGGATTGCTGGTGGAAAAGGTGCTTTCCCGATTGCAGGTACTGCAGTTTATATGACATCATATCCCCGCACAGAAGAAGGACGTATCTGGGAAAAATCCACAAAAGAGAGAGAATGGCTTTATCATACACCTGAGGATATTCTTATAAAAGCATCAAACGGAGCAAGCGATTTCGGAAATAAATTCGGACAGCCTCTTATTTGCGGGTCACTATTTACTTTTGAGCATTTTGAGAATCTTAAAAAGTACGGATACGACAAAGTAATTATGCTTGCTGGCGGTATAGGCCTTGGTAAGAAAAAGGAGAGTGAAAAGGATGTTCCTGAAAAAGGCGACCTTGTGATCCTGCTTGGCGGCGATAATTACCGGATAGGTATGGGAGGTGGAGCAGTATCTTCGGTCGATACCGGTAAATTCGACTCTTCTATCGAACTGAATGCAGTTCAAAGGGCAAATCCCGAAATGCAGAAAAGGGTTTATAACGCCATAAGAGCTTTAAGTGAATCAGAAAACAATCCGGTGGTTTCCATTCACGATCATGGTGCAGGAGGACATCTCAATTGTTTATCAGAGCTGGTTGAAGCAACCGGCGGAAAAATTGATATCAGCAAGTTGCCCATAGGCGATCCTACCCTGTCGGCCCGGGAGATAATCGGCAATGAATCACAGGAACGCATGGGGTTGATTCTGAGAAAAACAGATGTAGATACCTTGCGAAATATCGCTGAAAGAGAAAGAGCGCCTTTCTATATTATAGGTGAGGTTACAGGTGATCATATCTTCACTTTTGAAAATCCGGCTACCGGTGAAAAACCTATTGACATCTCCCTGGCTTCACTTTTTGGCGATCCTCCGAAAACTATTATGAACGATAAAAGGATCGATCTTAAATATAAAAATATTGAGTATTCTGCTGAAAAGATCTATGAGTATATCGAACAGGTTTTGCAAATTGAGGAAGTAGCCTGTAAAGACTGGCTCACCAATAAAGTTGACAGGTCTGTAACTGGCAGGATTGCAAAACAGCAATGCGCGGGTCCATTACAGTTACCACTTAATAATCTGGGAGCAATAACCTTAGACTATCGCGGAAAAACCGGTATGGCTACTTCAATAGGTCATGCTCCGGCAGCAGGACTTGTTGATCCTGCAGCAGGTTCCGTACTCTCTATTGCTGAGGCTCTTACAAATATTATCTGGGCTCCCTTCACTGATAAACTTAAAAGTGTTTCCCTCTCGGCAAACTGGATGTGGCCGTGTAAAAATCCCGGGGAAGATGCCAGGCTCTATACAGCTGTTAAAGCTGCAAAGGATTTCGCTATTGAGCTTGGTATCAATATACCGACAGGCAAAGACAGCCTTTCAATGACACAGAAATATAATGACGATGTTGTTTACTCACCCGGAACAGTAATTATTTCAGCTTCAGGTGAAATTAATTATATAAGAAAAATTGTTGAACCTGTTATTGTTAACGATCCTGAAACAAGTCTCCTGTATATTGACATGAGCCGCGATCCATTCAAAACCGGAGGCAGCAGTTTTGCCCAGATACTGAACAGGCTCGGTAATGAAGTGCCAACAGTCAAAGATCCTTTATACTTTGTTGATGTTTTTGATACCATCCAAAGCTTAATTACTGAAGATAAGATCCTTTCGGGACATGATATTTCTGCCGGAGGTATGTTAACCACACTTCTCGAAATGTGCTTTTCAAATACATCAGGCGGCATAACAATAAACCTTACAGAAATAAATGAAAATGATACTATAAAAATCCTTTTCAGTCAGAATCCTGGTATAATTATCCAGGTCAGAGATGAGGATGAGGTTGCAGAGATGCTTCTTGAAAACGGAATTTCATATTATTCAATTGGCCATCCTGTTAATGAAAGAAAGCTTTTTGTCACAAACTGTGATGACAATTTAGTTTTCGATATTGATCATCTCAGGGATAAATGGTTCAGGACATCATATCTTCTCGATCGCCGCCAAAGCGCTCCTGAACTTGCTCTTGAGAGGTTTGAAAGCTATAAGACGAATGAGTTGAAGTTCGATCTGAATGATTTCAGGGGAACATTTAAATCGCTGGAAATATCTCCCGAAAGAAGAACGAAATCAGGTATCCGGGCAGCTATAATAAGGGAAAAAGGAGTAAATGGCGACAGGGAAATGGCTTATGCTCTTTACCTTGCAGGTTTTGATGTAAAGGATGTCCACATGACTGACCTGATAACAGGAAGGGAAAACCTGGAGGAGATCAGCNTGATAGTTTTTGTCGGAGGATTTTCGAATTCAGATGTTCTGGGTTCTGCAAAGGGTTGGGCAGGCGCTTTCAGGTATAATGAGAAAGCAAGAGAAGCTCTTGAAAATTTTTATAAAAAAACTGACACACTTTCTCTTGGCGTCTGCAACGGCTGCCAGCTTATGGCAGAACTTGGACTGATTTACCCTGAACATAAAGAGATCCCAAGACTGTTTATTAATAAATCACAAAAATTTGAATCAGGATTTATCGGAGTTAAAATTCTGAAAAACAATTCGGTAATGCTGGGAAATATGGCTGGCATGGAACTGGGAATCTGGGTAGCTCATGGTGAGGGACAATTCAAATTACCTTATTCCGAAAGCAGGTATCAGATCCCTTTGAAATATAACAGGCATGCCTATCCTGCCAATCCCAATGGTTCAGATTTTGATGTTGCAGGATTAAGTTCAGATGACGGGCGCCATCTTGTAATGATGCCACACCTCGAAAGAGCATATTTCCCATGGCAATGTGGTTATTATCCTTCAGACAGAATAAAGGATGATGTGACTCCCTGGATAAAAGCATTTGTCAATGCGCGGGAATGGATTGAAACAAAAAACAGTTAACTATTCAGAAAACGGTTTTCAATTTATAATTTACTTATCAGTTTTTTACCTGGTTGCAGGTGTAAAAAAAACAGAAATCAATTTTGAATCATCAGCCGATGGACTCTTACTTTTATAATCCTTAGGAAGGATCTTTTCACTTATCACCTGAATGTTCAATAGTCCTGTATCCTGAATATATAATGATCCCACAAATGAATCGGCTCTGTAATATGGAAGAGTGACATCAGATGAATTCTGGATTATTTTATCACATTCCGGATGGGCCTCTAACCTGTTATCCTGGACACTGATCTTAACTACATTATTATAATTAAGGCTTATTGTGTCCCGAGTTGCACTTGAAAGCCAGATATTGTAACGTCCTGATTTTGAAATAACGACATCCCATTCAGCAGTATTACCCGAAGGATTTACTATATCGCTGTAACAAGCTGCCTTTGAAACTTCGAGTGAAATAGTTCCATCATCCTTCTGAAGTATTTTATCTGCCGTATTAAGATTTTTTGCCTCACTTTTATCTCCCGAATTGCCGCATGAATAAAATAAAGTTATTGCAGCAATTGACATCATTACAAATAAGTTTCTTCTCATCTTCGCCTGTCTCCTTTTAAAATTATTTGTCTTATAACGTCTCAATATTAATTTCAGTATTTATTTATTGCAGAATCTGCAAAATAAGTTCAAAAATTTTAATATTAAAAGAAAAGGGGAAATGATATAATTAATCAGTCGCTTAATAAACAAGGAACAACTCCGCGAGCATAAAGTTCGGTATGAACTAAACACCTTTTGTTCGTGTAATCTGTAAATNTCCCGGAGTGTTTTGGATTTCAGACATTTGTAAATTTCTTTATCAAATTGTACTGCTTACTGATATTTTTTTTTGGTGAAGGTAATATCAGTGCTTCTGCAACTATTTCAGAAATATCGGCCACTTTTGTATCAGTTGCAGCGGCAAATGTTTTCTTACACAGGGGGCATGCTGTAGCAAGAATATCCGGATTTCCTTTAGTCAGTTCATCAGCAGCATCCTGTGAAATTTTTTTCTTTTCCTTATAGCTGATCTTCAAATTACCAAGACTCCCTCCGCAACATAAAGAATTCTCATCATCAGAACCGGTTTTTTTAAGTCGGGCTACATGCCGGAGCACTTCTTTGGGTTCATTATAAACACCTGAACCTCTTCCCAGTTCACAGGGAGAATGGTAAACAACATTTTTGCGAAGAAAATTCAATCTGACTAATCCTTCATCAATAAGCATTTTGATGAATTGTGAATGATGAAGTATTTCTAAATCAAGGTAATAACTCTCTTTAAACACTTTATAACATATCGGGCAGGAAGTGACAAGAGTATGCGCCCCTGATTTCCAGATNGTCTGTGAATTATAATTAATGAGTTCCCGCGCCTCTTTATTCTGGCCTGCCAGCATCAGAGGCCGTCCGCAACAAACCCCTCCCCCTTCATCAATAAACGCCCAGTTCAAACCGGATGCATCCAGTATTTTAACCATTGATTCTTTAATCCCGGGTGTCAGATGTGTCATACAACCTGCAAAATATAGTACATCAGCCTGCTTTGGTTTTATTTCAGGAAGCCAGTCAAACGAAGGTCTGTATATTTGTTTTGGCGGAGCAAAATTAATTGGTTCAGGAAAATATCTCTTTATGAGACTTTTGCTGCTATTTTTTATCAATTCTCCTCTCCTTGCGATCATCCTTATAGGTGATAGCTCAATGCCGACAGGGCATTTCTGATCACATCTGCCGCACATCAGACAGTTGTGAGCAATATCTGATACATCTTCATTATTCCTTATTCCTTTTAAAAGATAGGCTGATTGAATATTTGTAATTCCGGCAGAGAAATTAAGCTGGCAGGCATCAATACATATTCCGCACGAAGAGCATGAAAATGTCTGAACTTCTGAAAACGAACCCATCTTATCACCAGTTCTGATCCCGGAGTTTCTCATAAAAATAAGGAACAATTCTGTTGGTATATGCATATACCTTGTAAGAGGTAATAATATAAAGAATGTACCCAGCGAAAGGGAATAGAGCCACCAGAACGGATAGGCTAATTGCTGGGCGGGAAGAAACGAAGCAAACCATGAGCCTAATGATCCTGTCAGGAAACTACCGGTTCCATAAGCGCCGCTTGTTAAACTTTCTGCAATAAGTCTGCTCGGAAAAATGAGCCACAAAGATGTAAGCGCAACTTTATCAAGTCTTTTCAGCTTAGTTGTCTTCTTCATACCGACAACTTTTGATGAAAATCTTTTTATAACTGCAAGTAACAAACCCGAAAGAATAAAAGCCAGGAGAAAGTCCATTAGAAATGAATAGAACGCTTCAAATCCTGATCTCCCATGTTCAGGGTTAAAAAATTTAAAGAAGATGGCTTTGTATGGTGCATTAAGGTGCTTTGCTCCAAAGATATCAGCTTCAATTGTTCCAAATAGTATCAGCAAAAACCAGCCAAAAGCCAGACTCATATGCATATATCCCAGACGAAGGTTTGCCTTCAGGATTTTCCTGTGTATCAGACTTTCAAGAAAAATCTCCTTAATACTTTGTCCAAAAGCTTTTCCAAAAAAACCACGCTGTAAACGCAGTTTGGCAGGACGTGACAGATCGCGGAACCAGATAACACTTCTTACTACCGCATAAATTATTATGAAATAGAGACCTATATTAAATGGTATAACGAAAGGATCAAATTGCATAATTTCCCTGTTTTTGAAAAGCCTGTTTTGCAAGAACAATCACATTACGGGTATTTACACCACGCGGACAAACCAGAATGCATTTTCCGCACAGCATGCACTTATTAATATTCTTCCTAACCTGTTCATTTTCGCCGCGTTTGAGGAGAATATTAATTTCTCTGAGGCTAAATTTTGTAAAGTTCCCGGTAGTGCAGGTTGACGCGCAGCAACCGCATTCAATACATAACCTGAAACTGGGTTCACGCTCGAAAATAAATTCTGCAACGCTTCTGTCGTTGGCGTCATAATCGATCTGACGACCCTTCGATATCGCAAATCCGAATTTTTCCATATCAGTTATTCCCATTTCTCAGGTAATCCATTACATCCGAAGCTGCAGCGCGTGCATGCGAAATTGTATCAGTTATGTTCATTGGCGCTGTACATGTGCCTGCATAAAACAGACCTTTGACATTGCTTCTATTGCTTCCAAAATGATGGTCAGCAGGTGCAAAAAACCTGTTCTCCCCGGTTTTAAGTCCCCACAAACCGGCTATTTTTTCTCCCCCCTTTGACATCTCCATTCCTGCCATAAGTACAAGCATATCGAGTTCCATTTTCAAAGGTCTGCCTGCAAGTGTATCCTCTACTTTGACAACCAGTTTATCATTAATGTTTTCTGACACTTCTGATACCTTCCCTCTGATGTAATTGATCCGGTATTTTTCCTGTGATTCCCTGTACAATTCCTCATACAGAGCTCCGCCCATTCTCATATCCATGTAAAAACAGAACACATTTGCATTTTCAAGATGCTCTTTGATCTCCATTGCCTGTTTAACTGCTGTGATACAGCACAGCTTGGAGCAATACAGGTTGCCAACTTTTTCGTCACGCGAACCTACGCAATGGACAATGCCTATCTTCGCGGGAGTATCTCCATTATGCCTCTTTATTTCCCCTTTCCTGAACATCTCTTCCAGGTCGGCTGAAGTAATCACATTATCGTATATACCATACCCATACTCCTCTTTCCTTTCACTCTTGAAAAGATCAAATCCTGTTGAGACAATTATGGCATCTGCTTTTATTTCATTTCCGCCACCAGTTCTGACAATGAATTCTCCATTATCTTTTTTCATTCCCGCCACAGAAGTGCCTGTCAGCATTGTAATATTATTATGATCCACCTGTTTCTCAAGGTATTTTATAACTTCACTGCTGTCGCGCCTGTCAGGAAAAAGGTGATACCAGTTTTTAACATGCCCCCCTGCCTCAGGTTCCTTCTCAACTAAAGTTACCATACAACCATTCCGGGCCAGTTGTCCTGCAGCTTCCATCCCGGCAGTGCCTCCTCCTACTATCAGAACATTTCCCTTCATGTTAAGCATTTATCAGGTTTTGAGGTATCGGCATCTGCCTGCCATCTTTTGTTTTATATTTATTATCAGGATCATACTCAATTCCGAGTTTTTTTAAAAGAGGTTCTGATTGTACCATATGATATTGCAACCCAAGGTCCCATGGGTTATATCCCATAACCAGTCCGGCCAGTTCCTCATAGGTAAGTATAGGAATTGATTCCCCATTTTCACCAAAAACAGTACCGTCCATTTCCTTAATTGTGTACTGCCATTTATCCATGAACATATTGCAACCAGGGCAATTAGTAAGTACCATATCGGGTTTGAATGGTTTCATTGAAGAAAATTTCTTCACGGTATTTGAAAGTGAATAGCCTCTGTTAGCCTGAACAAGATACTGACGGAAACCAAAACCGCAACAATGCCTTCTTTCCGGATAATCCACTACGTTCCCTCCCCAGGCATCGATCATGCCTCCAAGAACGTTGGGAAATTCTGCACCGCCAACTCCGTATTTTGGAAACATCTTAGAGTAATGGCAACCAATATGCTCAACCACGTTCAGAGGTCCTCCCGTCTTTTTATTAATGAGAAGGTTCTTTGCTTTTGCAGCTATTTCATTCCTGAACTTATAAATGATATCACTTGNATGTGCCATATTTTCAGGAATATCAAATTCTCTGCCGGTGGCTTTAAAAAGATATTCCCTTGTTTTTTCGAGCTCTTCAGGAAAATGTTTCCATGTTTCAAGGATCTCGGTATAAATACCAAAAGATGTAACACACGAAATGGCAATATTCTTGTATCCCGATTCTTTCATAAGGGCAAAATGACGTGCTACTACGGTCATTATTGTAGCTAAAGGAACTATATCTCCATGATAACCAATTCCGGTGCATGTTGTATGAGAAGGATTCTCGTAAACATCTTTTCCAAGGTCATTTCTCATAAAATTCAGAAAAAACTGTTCTGAACCCGGGAAAAAGCTTTGCCTGATGCACGACCTTACATAAAAAAAATGATCATCGGCGATTTCTTTCTGGTAATCAGACCAGATCTTTTTTTTACCTTCTGTTTTCATAATAAAAAATTTTCAAGATCAGCAGGTGTGGCTTTTATTATTGGCGGTAAATATTTCTATAAAATACTCATTATCAATGCCTTCATTGCTAAACTGAAGACCCATTTCAGCTGCTTTCTTTTTAGAGTGCTTTTCAATGTTATTAAAGAATTCTGTTCCTCCGGTAACTTCAAATATCTTTCTGAGCTCCTCTTTTGCATCCTCAGGAATCTTTCTGAGGGGTCCTGCTCCAAGCTCATCTATTTTCCCTCCAAGACGCTCATAGACATCTTTGGTATTATCAAGAATATAATCCCAAATAGGTCCCTGCTCCCGGTGCATTTCAGGATTTACAGCATAGGTTGCGACACAATACCCATATTTAAAGATATTTTCCCCTACGGTTCTTTTAATGGCAAACTGCTGTCTTCCCTTTTCCGATTCCGTAAAGAATCCGAGTTTCTGAGAGAGCGACCTTAAAGACATTATTATCAGGGCAGGTGTATTGTTTCTCGGGCAACGTGTTTTACACGACATGCACTCTCCACAGTACCAGATAGTTTCAGATTTAAGAAGTTTTTCTATCTCTTCATTGTCTCCCGACTGAACTGTATCAACTATCTGTCGCGGATCATAGTTATAAAATTCTGCAGCCGGACAGATAGCTGTGCAGACCCCGCAATTCATGCATGCATTCAGTCCCTCTTCAAAACGAATATCCTGCGTAAGTAATTTATAATAATTCTCCATTAGCTGCTGTTTTAAAGAAAGTATCGCATGTTAACTAACTAACAACAAAATTAGAGCTATTCAGCGATCTGTGTAAGAGGCTTAAAACCTATTTTATATGTGGTATTTATACCTATAGGTATGAGTTTGACTGCTCATCCCTTTAACAGTCCCTGCCTGAAGGATTTGAACCATAGAGCATTAATATGGTTGTAAAAGGAGTCTGATCAAACCGTAAATTGCAACATTGCAGTACTGTTGCATAAACTATTTACTATATTTGCGTGTTTTATATAAGTATAGGTGATTTTTTAACTGTGAGCAAGTTTCTTAAAAATATACCGGTCTTTTTCTTGTGGGTTGCAGGACTTACATTGAGCGCTCATCAGATTATTCCTCATGACCATCATATAACTGATTCGTTTTCAAATCAAGAGAAGAATTGTCCTGCTTCAAATAGCGAATCCGGTCACAAATCAGGGTTCCCGTTACATTGTCATGCATTTAATGACCTTGCTTCAGAAAAGGCAAAACCGGTTCAGGTTTTACAGAATATTCAGTTTAGTTTTGTTACATTCAGTATTTTAACTGATTCTTCTGCTTTTAATTTACAAGGTTCCCGGATTAGTCTCATTGACTTTTCAAAATCAATTTTCAATTCTTTTGCTCTTGATCTATCTCTTTTAAGAGCTCCTCCTGTTTCTGCTTAATACTCTGAATTTTACAATTAACTTAAGGTGATTCGTTATCCCTTTAAGTTCTATTTTTCAAAAATGAAAAGCATTGAAGAGTATTATCAAAAAAATATCAATAAAATTTTAAATAATTGATTATTAATAAATTATAGTTATAATGATTACCAGGATAATCTCATTCTCAATTAAGAATAAATTCATAGTAGGATTATTCATTGTGGCTTTGATCGGCTGGGGAGTATACTCATTATCTAAATTGCCAATAGATGCCATACCCGATATAACCAATAACCAGGTTCAGGTCATTTCGCTTGCTCCGTCACTGGCAGTTCAGGAGGTAGAGAGTTTTATTACAGCGCCCATAGAGGTTTCGGTAGCTAATATTCCTGATATTATTGAACTTCGATCCATATCACGGTTGGGGTTGTCTGTAATAACGGTTGTATTTGAAGATGGGGTTGATGTATATTGGGCAAGACAGCAGCTCAGTGAGCGTTTGAAAGAAGCAGAAGAGTCCATTCCTCCAGGATTGGCACAGATATCACTTGCTCCCATCTCTACAGGTTTGGGTGAAATATTTCAGTATCGTCTTGCAGTTGAAAAAGGTTATGAGAAAGAGTTCAATCCAATGGAACTCAGAACAATTCAGGACTGGGTTGTGCGTCGTGAAATGCTTGGAACACCGGGAGTTGCAGATATTAACAGTTATGGCGGATTTGTCAAACAGTACGAAATAGCTGTGAACCCTGAAAGACTGAGGGGTATGAACCTGACTCTGACAGATATCTTTATTGCTCTTGAAAAAAATAATGAAAATACCGGCAGCGCATATATTGATAAAAACCCAAATGCATATTTTATCAGAGGTATAGGGTTGGTCAAATCTCTTGAAGATATTGAAAAGATTGTTGTTAAAACTACAAATTCAGGTATTCCTGTACTGATAAGGGATATTGCAGCAGTGCAGTTTGGCAGCGCAATCAGGTATGGCGCTTTTGTAGTTGATACAACTGAAGCTGTCGGAGGTGTGGTAATGATGCTTAAAGGTGCAAATGCACATCAGGTAATTGATAACGTTGAAAAGCGTATTGAGTCAATTCAGAAATCATTACCAAAAGAAGTTAAGATTGAAGCTTATCTTAATCGCTCGGATCTTGTAGGACGTTCTATAAGAACTGTTTCAAGAAACCTGATTGAAGGAGCATTAATTGTAATTTTTATTCTGGTTTTATTACTTGGAAATATAAGGGCAGGTCTTATTGTGGCTTCAGTCATCCCTCTTGCAATGCTTTTTGCAGTTTCTATGATGAACCTTTTTGGAGTGTCAGGAAACCTTATGAGCCTTGGAGCAATTGACTTCGGACTGATAGTTGACGGGGCTGTAATTATTGTTGAAAGTGTCGTTCACCGGATTTCCATGAGCAAACATCATCATCCTGATGTTCTGAGACTTAACCAGGAGCAGATGGATGTGAATGTACTCGATTCGGCAAAAAGAATGATGAGTTCAGCAACTTTCGGACAAATTATAATATTGATTGTTTATCTGCCGATAATGGCACTCGTAGGCATCGAAGGAAAAATGTTCCGGCCAATGGCACAGGTTGTAACTTTTGCCCTGATTGGCGCTGCAATTCTGTCGCTGACTTATGTTCCCATGGCGTCAGCATTATTACTTAGTAAGAATACTTCCCATAAACCAAATTTTTCTGACAGGTTAATGGATTGGATCCGTAAAGTATTTAATCCTGCAATTGCATTTGCACTGAGAAGAAAACTTCTGGTTTCAGTTTCAGCTATTGCTTTATTCCTGTTCAGTCTGGTTATATTCAGCCGTCTGGGTGGTGAATTTATTCCCCAGCTTGAAGAAGGCGATCTTGCCTCAGGTGTAATGACACTTCAGGGCGGATCATTGACCAATACCGTGAATGACGTTATTAAAGCAAATAGGATTTTGCTTGAAAACTTTCCGGAGATAAAACATGCAGTTTGTAAAATTGGAGCAGGAGAGATACCGACTGACCCTACCCCCATGGAGACAGGTGATTATATCATTACACTTAAGGATAAAAGCGAATGGGTCTCTGCTGCAACGCGTGAAGAGCTTGTGGCTAAAATGGAAGAAAAGCTTATTCCCCTTGCAGGAGTTAAATTTGAATTCCAGCAACCTATTCAAATGCGCTTTAACGAATTGATGACCGGTTCAAAACAAGACATAGCTATTAAAATATTTGGAGATGACTTAACTATGCTATCTGAAAAAGCTTCTGATGTCGAAAAAGTTATACAAACTATTGCAGGGGTTCAGGATATTAATGTTGAGAAAGTTACAGGTCTTGCACAGATCCAGGTTGAATACAACCGTGATCGTTTGGCACAATATGGTCTTTCTGTTGAGGATGTAAACCAGGTATTGCGTGCAGCTTTTGCAGGCAGCCAGGCAGGCGTTGTATTTGATGAAGAAAAGCGATTTGGATTGGTAGTTCGGCTGGACAAAGATTACAGACAGAGCCTTGATGATGTAAAAAATCTCACTGTCTCTCTTCCCGACGGACATCAGATACCATTTGACCAGATTGCTGACATTTCAATTAAATCAGGTCCTGCCCAGGTTTCGAGAGAAAATACCAAACGAAGGATAACAATCGGGTTCAATGTACGTAACCGTGATGTTCAAAGCGTAATAAATGATGTGACGGCTCAGATAGATCAGAAAATTCAATTGCCTACAGGTTATTACATTTCTTACGGAGGACAGTTTAAGAATCTCGAGGCTGCCCAGAAACGGCTTTCCATTGCAGTGCCTGTTGCATTGCTCCTGATTTTTGTTTTGCTTTTCTTTACATTTAATTCAGCAAAACAATCCCTTTTGATCTTTACAGCAGTTCCCATGTCAGCTATTGGAGGAGTTTTTGCCCTGTGGATACGTGGAATGAACTTTTCAATATCGGCAGGTGTGGGCTTTATAGCATTATTTGGTGTCGCTGTGCTTAACGGCATAGTGCTGATTGCTGAGTTTAACAGGCTCGAAAAGGAAGGAGTTACAGATATTACGGAGAGGGTACTTAAAGGTCTTCAGACGAGGCTGCGTCCTGTTATTATGACTGCTGCGGTGGCTTCACTCGGATTTCTGCCAATGGCTTTATCAACTTCTGCCGGAGCTGAAGTCCAAAAACCTCTGGCGACTGTAGTGATTGGCGGACTAATCACAGCAACTCTTCTTACGCTCCTTATTCTTCCGGTTTTTTATATCTTTTTCTCTTCGACTAAATTCAGATTCTGGTCTAAAAGCGGATCAGTAAAAAAACTTGCATCTGTTTTCCTGTTGCTGGGCGCTTCATCAATTTTAGATACCGTAACAGGACAGGAACCGCGAGTCATTAATCTGCATGAGGCAATCCAGATGGCTCTCGACAGTAACCTTTCCGTTAAATCTGCTGCTTTATCAATAGATGAACAGAAAGCTCTCAAGGGAGCTTCTCTCGATCTTCCAAAAACAGTTATTGAGGGGCAATATGGACAGTTCAACTCATATACCAATGATAACAGTGTTGCCATTTCTCAATCATTTGCATTCCCTTCAGTGTATGTTAACCGCTATAAGCTTGCCAATGCGAATATTAAAAGCAGTGAATTGCAATATCTTGGTTCCCAACTTGATATAGCTACACAGGTGAAACAGGTTTACTGGCAATATGTATTCCTCTCTTCAAAGCAGAAATTGCTTATTTACCAGGATAGTCTTTATTCAGGCTTTTTAAGGGCAGCGGAATTAAGAGCGAAAGCCGGCGAGACAAACCGATTGGAAATGATCACTGCCCGGTCTCAAAGCCTTGAGATAAAAAACCAGTTGTACCAGGTTACTTCAGATATTGGAATCAGCAGTCGTAAACTTATGATCCTGTTGAATAGCAGATCCCCTGTTACACCATCAGTTAAAGAAATGCTTCGAATCGATTTTGCACTTAATTCTGATAGCGCTTCAGTTGAGCAGAATCCATTTCTGGGTTACATAAAGCAACAAGTCGAAGTTTCGCAAATTGCTAAAAAACTTGAACGCAGTCAGATGCTGCCCGATTTAAATGTTGGCTATTTCAGTCAGACAATTATTGGAACCCAGGATGTTAACGGTACACCGCGTAATTTCGGAAAAGATTCCAGGTTTACTGGTGTTCAGGCCGGTATATCTGTTCCATTATGGTTTTCTCCGTATACATCAAGAGCAAAAGCTGCAAAAATAAATGAAACCATAGCACGGACGAATGCGGAAAATTATTCTAAATCAATTTCCGGCAATTACCAATCATTGCTTGATGAATATAATAAATATGGTTCAAGTGTCGATTATTATGAAAAACAAGCCGTTCCTGAAGCAGATCTGATAATTGAACAGGCAACCCGCAGTTATAAAGCAGGAGCCTTAGATTACCTCAATTATGTACTTACACTTAACAGGGCATTAGCAATCAGACAGAACTATCTTGATGCACTTAATAATTTCAACCAAACAATTATATCAATTGAATATATCACTGGTAAAATATTTTAAACCATATAAATCATGACAAAAGTAAGTCTCAAATTATCAATAATCATTTTTGGCCTAATTATTTCCTTAAGCTCTTGTATAAATGGAGATAACAAGTCGGTTGCGGGGGCTGCTGAGGTCGAAATCCTGCCGGAAAATATTGTTGAGCTGCGCGATGATCAGATTAAACTTGCCGGTATTCAGACCGGTTCAATTGAGATGCGATCAGTAAGTAATACTATAAAAGTTAATGGTATTATTTCCGTTGCACCTCAAAATCAGGCAACAGTGTGTATGCCATTGGGAGGTTTTATAAAGAGTACTACTCTTCTACCGGGAAATGCTGTTAACAAGGGGCAGACTCTTGCAGTAATAGAGAACCAGGATTTCGTTGATATTCAACAGAATTATCTTGAGGCAAAAAACAGGCTGGTATTTGCAGAAGCAGAATTTAACCGTCATACCGATTTATACAATGACGATGTTTATTCCAAGCAAAATTTACAACAGGTCACGGTGGATTATAAAAACCTTAAGGCATTGGTAAAATCTCTGGAACAGAAGTTGTTTCTGATCGGAATTAATCCTGATCAACTCAACGAAGAGAACATCAGCAACAGAGTCAACCTGGTATCCCCAATTAAAGGTTTTCTGAAAGCAGTTAATGTCAATATCGGCAAATATGTATCACCAACCGATATTCTGTTCGAAATTGTAAACAATGATAGACTGTTTCTTGAACTTACTCTGTTTGAAAAGGATGCAGATAAAGTAGCTTTGGGTCAAAAAATTAAATTCTACATTAATAATGAGACTGAATCGCATGAAGGAGTGATCTCGCAGACAGGAAAATCGGTAAGTAACGACAAGACATTCAGGGTTTATGGAACTGTTACAAATTCATGTAAAAATCTATTGCCCGGAATGTATGTGAATGCATTAATTGAAGAATCAGATCTTAAAGTAACCGCACTTCCTTCAGAGGCAGTAGTCAGTTTTGATGACAAGGATTATATTTTTATTTTCGAAAAAGATAAGGAAGAATCTGGTAAAGCTATGACCGAATATCGGATCATTGAGGTCAAAAAGGGTGTCAGTTCATCGGGTTATACCGCGATAACTCTTCCCGAAGGATTCGATGTCAATGCTGCAAAAGTTGTTTTGAAAGGGGCTTATAACCTTCTTTCGGCCAAGAAAAACGCCGGAGAGATGGCATGTTAAACAGTAATCAGGTTTTATGGAATACAACCATTCAAATATCCGTGATATAAGTCTTGGTAAGGCCTTTAAAGCAGGCATTACCATTAATATCATTTTCGTAACAGTAGAAGCCCTTTTTGGATTTTTATCAAACTCAATGGCTTTAATAGCCGATGCCGGTCATAATCTGAGCGATGTGCTGGCATTAGTCTTTTCATGGATTGCAGTTATTTTATCACAGAGACAGCCAACGCTGAAATTTACTTATGGGTTTCGTCGTTCCACTATTCTGATTGCTTTGCTTAATACCATCCTGTTGCTGGTAGCAGTTGCATTTATTATCTATGAGACAGTTGCAAGATTCAATAAACCGGTTAAGATTGATGCAAATTACGTTATGGTAGTCGCGGCCATTGGTATTGTAGTAAATGCTTTTACCGCATGGTTATTTATGAAAGGGAAAAAACATGATCTTAATATCCGAAGTGCATTTATTCACTTTGTGGCTGATGCTCTGGTTTCCCTGGGAGTAGTGGCCGCAGGCGTTATCATGGTACTTACAGGTATCCAATGGATTGATTCATTGGTTTCGTTTGCAATTATTGCTGTAATATTATATAGTTCTTATAATCTTTTAATTGATTCAGTAAATCTTGCACTTGATGCAGTTCCTGAAAATATTAAAATTGAGGAAGTCCGCGAATATCTTGCAAATCTGACGGATGTCTCCGGTGTTCACGACCTTCACATCTGGGCCTTAGGCACTACTGATGCTGCGCTGACCGTTCATCTCACAACATCCGTTCAAACAGACATTAATTTTATCACTTCAATTCAAAAGCAACTGGCTGTACGTTTCAACATTGAACACTCCACCATTCAGGTTGAATATGGTGTTAACAGATGGGAAAACAATTGTAATTAACAATCTGGATTCAACTACTAAAACTCAATAAAGAACCAAATTATTTAAGCCTTTTTACCGTTTACTTATATGTTAATATATTGTCCTGTTCAACAGGTTATCAGTCTATTTTAGTTTGGTTTTTATTGAAATCAGTTTTTTTGCATTTTCAATATCANTTAAATCACTCATCTTCATTGAGATAGCNCTGATNGAACCNTACCTTTTGGAACCCTTGAAATCATCTTTGATTTTTTGCGGCAGATCGCTGTTATCAATCAGTGATTCAGCCTTATCACCAAAATAAAAAGTAACACGGAATGTATCTTCCAATATAGCTGCCCAGAAAATAGTTTTCTTCTTCTGCGTCAGTTTGAACAGCCATTGCTTTCCATCATTATAATATCTCCACCCTGATGAAATGTCTTTATAATTATCATTCACATGATCCATAATGGCAATCCAAAATGATTTTTTATTTCCGATTATTGAGAATATCAACTTGTCATCCGGTACGATATCCGGATCGGAAAGAACCAGTTTTTCAGTGTCGGACATNTCTATAGCTTTTAATATTCAATAATAAAGGTAGAAAAATAAATAGAGTGCTTAATTATTATCATGCTTTTTCAATCCCTGTTCCATAAGAGAGGTAACGCTTGCATATCTCCAGACCCTAAGCATAATTTTTATATAGAATAATAATTGAGATACAATGAATAACAGGAACACTCCTCCTCCCGAAGCAGGTCGCCAACCGGGGAGTATTTTCAAAACAATAATTCCGAATAAAATCTGAATGACAAAAAGAAAAATCATTAATGGAAATGATNATAAAAAGGTTCTGAAAGTCTGTTTGAAACCATATNCTATCGCCCTGAATCCGGATGATCTCTCATACATTACCTGCCAGGCTCTTGCATAGTCAGCAACAAGAAGAAGCATAAACAGCAACAAAAGAAAAACTGAACATGCTATAATTCCAACTGTGAAAACAGAAGATTCAGAAGGATTTTCTTCCATTGTCATTATTATCAGCGGAATAAAAATAATGAAGAGCACCAGAAAGAAAATGATGATTGAAGTAACCATTGTTATTATCAGAAATGGCCAGAAGTATTTTGAGGAAGCTCTGAAAAATTCAGATGATGAAAAGTTTCCTGATGTCTCTTTTAATGCGTTAAATAATCCTCCGGTCAGAAATGCATTCAAAAGTATACCTATCAAAATTATCACAAATAGTCCTGAAGAAAAATAGGATATCAGACTTGTAAGGTATGTACCAAGGTCAGTGAAAACCTCAATATTGAATCCATCCCGTAATTTTTCGGTTATCATGCTTTTTCCAAAACCTGCATTTAAGGCTCCTTTCATTGGAAGAGCCAAAAGCGATACCATCAAAAGGAAAAATATCAATACTAAAGCAATGCCCTTCCATGATTTCAGTGAACGGAAAGCACCTTCTTTTAAAGCGATAATTATCTTCATAACTTTCAGATTATAATGAAATTAAGTTTATGAAGAATTGCATGAATGAAATATACTTGTCAATGAGACGACGCACCGGTACCCTGTCAGGATCAGTAGTCATGGAGTTATTGATATAGTTGATATCCAGTTTGATCCTGAATTCAGGATCTACTTTAACCCATTGTACTTTTCTTCCGGTATATTTAAATTCCCTGAACCTATCTTTACCATCCCACGATTCAAGTTTATCTTTACCATCTTCAAAATGAACCAGTACATCAACCGGTAGCTTTACCTCTCCCGACCTTTCAATTGAAACAACTGATCTGTAAATAGATTCACTGCCTGATACTCCGGTATTGAGAGAATCACCGCTTTCAATCATTCCTCCGGAATCCTCCACCTGGTCGTTTCTTATAGATCCGACTTTATAATCGCAAATTCCTGTTCCATAAATTGTCTGATCAAAAAACCAGTTCATATCAGCACCAAATTTATTTCCATGTGTACGTGTAACAACTTCATTTACAACATTAATAAAATCCTTTCCGGAAGGATTCCTGAAGGCCCATTTCCTGTAATATTCCCTGAAAATCTCATTCATCGTCTCTTCTCCGGTTAAACCCATCAAAGTGCTAAGAGTGACAGCCGGTTTCATGTACGACATCATACCGTAAGTGCCCTGCGGGTAATTCCACGAATACTCTGAATTACTGACTAACTGTTTCTTATCAGACATAATGTAAGAAGTTCTTGCAATTGCAGCATCAGCTATTTTTAGCCATGGATGATCGATCATACCCGAGTTTTTTCCATAGTAATAGTCAATGATCCTGCTTTCCCAGAATGAATTAATACCTTCGTCGAGCCAGGGTTCTTCAAATTCATTACTTGCAAGAATTCCCATGAAATATGCATGTCCGAATTCGTGTATTGTCACCATCTCCGGAAAATGAAGGAAACCCGGTACGTTATTAAAAGATTGTGACGTGAAAAGAGTTGTATATTCCATTCCTCCGGCACCCGATCCTTTTGATGGAGGATCGACGAATGTAAGGTGTGGCCAGGGATATGGTCCGACATTTTCTGCCAGATATTCCAGTGCGTTTTTCACAGCAATGAATTGCCTGTTAACCTGGTCACTCCTCTCTTTTGGGAGAAGCAACGTTATTGTAACATGTTTCCATTGATCGGTATAGACAACATATCCCGGCNAGGCTGTCCATGCAAAATCAACAATATCTTCAGCCCTGTATGTCAAAGTTTTCTGATCGCCATCGCCGGTTTCATCAATCAGCAACCCTCCTGAGCCTACAACATATTCGTTTGGTAATGTGATTTTTACGTCATAAACGCTGTGATCGGAATAGAATTCGGAATTAGCATGGAACTGGTGGCAGTTCCACCCTCCTTTTGCTGCAAAACGCTTACCCGCAGGTTCATATACACCAAACTTGGGAAACCACTGTGCAACAAAGAAAAAATCATCGTTATAACCTGTCCTTATTATGTTGGAAGGCAGCTTAGATTCAAAATCTATCTTTAAGAATACCGTATCACCTGGTTTTGCAGCCTGAGAAAGGTTGATTTTCAGAACAGTATTGTCATCCATATTTCCGTCATCCGGACTAACATATTGCATTTGCGGAATGAGGTCCTGATTATACCTGCCGGTTATTGACTTTATTTCTATCCATCCGTCATATTTCATTTTACTATCCAGATCACTTACCGGCGATTCCCGAAAGAATGTAGTTTTATTACTCTTAAAGGCATTCAGGTAAAGGTGCAGCTGTACATCAGGAACGATATCGGAGGACTCGTTTACCCAGAAAGCTTCCATTTTACCGGAAATGATTTTTGCCGTAACATTAAGGGTGGCATCAATCTTATATCCCGTAATACGGCTGCTCAGAGGGTCCTTATTAACTATCTGTGATTGAAGAGAGTAAAAAAGAATGTAAAATAATATCAATGAAAGAAGACTCCTTTTCATTCAGTCAGAAGATTAAACGACGAAGTTACAAACAGTATGCCACAAGTATGTCAGGAGGACGTACCAGGAACCTTAAAAAAAAATTGAATATGTTATGATATTATTTTGTCTTCTTTTCTTTTGTTAATGAAAGAGATGCTTCCCCATCGCTCCAAACAGCTTTACCTGCCATTTTTAAAGGCTCCGTAAATTTCAGAGTAACTTTAATCTCTTGTTCTTCAATAAATACAGAAAAAAGAAGTGAATCATTCTCGAACTTCACATTTTCACCATTAAGTTTTCTTCCATCCCCGGCAAACGACATGTTTGCCGAATATTTCTTCTCAGCGAATGCAACATTTATAGCCCCACTTGTGTACCCTTCCGGTGCAGAAGGTGCATCGAATTTCCAGGTTCCAACCGGGTCGTTCTTCTGGGCTTTACCTTGTTGCGCAACTGCGTTAACGGCAAATATTGAAATAAGGACGAGTGTAAAAATGGATTTTTTCATAATTTAAATTTATTAATGATGATAAAAATAGCTAAAATTTCAGAAACCAAAAATTATTTGGGTAATTTTTAAATTGCTGTTAAACATAAAAATCAGGCAAATCATAATAATTATCATATATATCTATATAAATGGATATATAAATATATTTTTGTACTGTTAATAAATTAACACTCAGAATAAAGATGAAGAGATTATTGATATTAGGTGCCGGAACCGCAGGAACAATGATAGCTAACAAAATGAGGAAAGATCTTCCGGCAAAAGATTGGAACATCACAATTATTGAAAAAGAAAAAGATCATTTTTACCAGCCTGGCTATCTTTTTATCCCATTCGGATATTACAGCCGGAATGATATTATAAAACCAGGCTTGAAATTTTTTTCCCGGGATATTGATGTGGTTTATAATGAAATTGACAGGATTGAAGCCGGAGAAAATAAAGTATTCCTAAAGAATGGTAACTCATATTATTATGATATTTTAATCATTGCCACCGGAACACGAATCAGTCCTGAAGATACACCCGGGCTCAAGGGGGAGTTATGGCAAAAGAGCATTTTTGATTTTTATACTATGGAAGGAGCTGAAGCTCTTGCCGGATTTTTCAAGACATGGGAAGGTGGTAATCTGGTTATTAATATTGCGGATAATCCAATAAAATGTCCTGTTGCTCCTCTCGAATTTGCTTTTTATGCTGATGATTTTTTTACAAAGAAGGGAATCCGTAAAAAGGTGAACATTACATATGTCACACCTATGTCAGGGGCTTTTACAAAACCCAAGGCATCAAAAATGCTTGGTTCACTTCTTAGTAAAAAGAATATTAATCTGGTAAGTGATTATTTCCTCGGAGAAGTTGACAATGCCAATAAAAAAATAAAAGACTTTGGCGGACGGGAAGTTCCTTTTGACTGCCTGGTTACCATTCCGCTTCATTCAGGCGATCCTGCTATCTCAAAAAGTGGATTAGGAGATGAGTTCGGATTTGTAAAAGCCGATAAAAATAATTTACAATCAGTCAGCTATAAAAACATTTTTGTAATCGGAGACGCTGGAAATTTCCCTTCATCAAAAGCGGGAGCAGTTGCTCATTTTCAGGCAGAGGTCCTTCATGAAAACCTCCTGAGCTTCATAAATGATAAACCTATGAAAGCTTCATTTGACGGACATGCTAATTGCTATATAGAGACTGGTTTTGGCAAAGGTATTCTTATTGATTTCAATTATATTACTGAACCATTACCCGGACTTTTTCCATTACCTGTAATCGGTCCCTTTGCATTATTAAAGGAGAGCCGGATGAATCACTATGGAAAATTATTTTTCAAATGGATTTATTGGCATATTCTGCTCAAAGGAAGAAAATTGCCTGTAAGCAATCACATGTCAATGAAAGGTAAAATAACCAATTGATTATAATTCTTTATCTAAAAAATAACATTAATTAATCCTTTAATTATCAATATTATGGTACAAAAAACATATGCAGGAGTTACAGTAGACTTAAACGAGGAGGGTTATTTCATAAATCCTTCCCAATGGACCAAAGAAATCGGTATTGAGATAGCAAAAGAAGAAGGTATTGAACTCACCGATAAGCATTTCGCTATTATAGAATATCTCCGGAACAGATTTAATAGTGGTGAAGCATTATCTATAAGAAGTATCAATCATTCCGGGGTAATTGATGTAAAAACATTTTATCAGCTTTTCCCAGGCGCTCCCCTTAAAAAAGCTACTAAAATAGGAGGCATTCCAAAACCAACAAGTTGTGTTTAACCTATAAAACATATATTAAAATGGAACAGAAATTTCCAATAAAAAAAGTCAGTCTCATTTGTGCCAAAGGTTCAATTGAGGATGTTTATGCAACCCTGATAATGGCAAATGGTGCTGTAATGGAAGGTATTGAGACCAACCTCTTCTTCACTTTCTTCGGAATGGATGCAATAATGAAAAGACGTATGGATAAACTGCATACTTCTGTTGTTGGTAATCCTGCTTTAAGGCTGCCTGGTGGTTTAAGAATGCCTACACTTNTTGGAGTTATCCCCGGTATGGAATCTCTCACTTCATGGATGATGAAAAACGGAATGGAAAAGCTTGATATCCCTCCTGTGAGTGAATTTCTAGATCTTATAACTGCAGGCGGGGGTAAAATATATGCTTGTAAGACAGCGGCGGATATGTTTAAGTTAAAGATGGAGGACCTCTCAGAACATATTATTGGAATTATTACCATTGGTGAATTTTACGAACTTGCAGGCGGCGAAGGATCGCAGATAATATTTACTTAGTTATAAAAAGAAAGCCGGGTTTTAACCGGCTTTCTTTTTATTCTTTCTTTTTGGTGCTCAACCCAAATGGCAGGTAAAGGGGACAAAAACCCAAAAAACTTGTTACAATAAATATTCCGGCTACGATTAAAAGAATAATCGCAAGGGTACCTGAAATTACGTTCGCAAAATATAATACTGCGATTACGACTGCAACCAGTATCCTGATTACTCTGTCGATTGTTCCCATGTTCTTTTTCATATATCTAATTTTGATTTAAAACTTCAATATCTTAATTCAACTCCTTTGCAATAGCCATTGCAGCAATGGTTCCATCGGCAACTGCCGTGGTTATCTGCCTGTATTTTTTACTTGTAACATCACCCACAGCATAAATATCAGACATACTTGTCGCCATGTTTTCGTCTGTAAAAATATAGCCCCACTGATCAAGTTTTAATTTATCTTCAAACAGGGCAACATTAGGTTTCATCCCAATAAAAATAAAGACTCCGTCGCTTGACAATTCATGTCGCTCTTTTGTTTTCAGATTCTCAACCTCAGTAATAATCTTATCACCTTCTTTTCTGAAAGAGCGCGGTTCATGCTCAAAAAGAGCGCTTATTTTGTTATTGTTTAAAACCTTATCCTGAGCTTTTTTATTTGCAGTAAACTTATCGAACTGATGGACCATTGTTATTTTACTGGCAAACCTGCTGATAAAATCTGATTCTTCAACTGCAGAATTTCCGCCACCAATAACAACCACCTCTTTGTTGTCAAAATATTTGGCATCGCATGTGGCACAATATGAAATACCTTTCCCTTTAAGCTCTTTTTCACCGGCAGCACCGGTTAAATTAGGTTTGGTACCGGTCGCAATAACTATCTTTTTTGCTTTAATTGTCTCATATTCATCAATTACAACCTCCTTTTTTTCAAGATCGACCTTTGTAATATCAACAGCTACCTTATAAACTGTACCGCAGAGTTTGGTCTGTTCACTCATGTTATGCGACAACATGTACCCTGCCTGAGGTTCAATAAATCCCGGATAATTTGATACTTCATGTGTAGTAGAAACCTGTCCGCCGGGTAATGCCAGGTCAACAAGCACCGTGTTAATTTTAGATTGGCACAAATACAACCCTGCAGTCAGGCCACCCGGACCAGCCCCCAGGATAATTACATCATATTCAGAAACAGAAGGTTTGATTTTTGCTTTGATCTCTTTTACCTTATCTGCAGGCAGCATACCATCAAGATTTCGGATAATATCGCTTCTTTTAATACCACCTGTTAATCTTTCTGCCACTTCCTTCCCATTATCATAAAACAATAAGGTAGGTGACGATTTAACACTTAACTTTTCAGCTAAATCGCGATTCTGCTGACGAAATATCTTGATAAACTTAACTTCATTACCATAAAGTTTGGATAAATCCTCAAATTTAGATGCCAGCGCTTCACAGGGAGGACATTCAGATGAGTAAAAATCCAGAACAACTTTGCCTGTGTTTAGTACATCCTTTTCAAATTCGGATGAATTGATCTCTTTCATTGTAAAAATTATTAATACGATAAAACGATTTAATGATTAACTTTTTAATAATCAATAAGACTACAAAGATAATCAAAATATTATTAAATCGCAATAATATCACTAATAAATCGTAATAATATCACCATTATTATACATTACTCTTTTCAATGTACGAAGAGAATCCCAACTCCAGCAGCTCTTTCACCGGACGGCAATCTGTAGAGCAGGTATTGCCTGTTCTGTTTTTAGCAACAGAGCCGCATCCTCCTCCACATGCCAGCTGAACACTACAATCTTTACATTCGGGAATTAATGTAACATCTCTCGATTCCCATTTATCAATCTGCATTTTATTAAGTGATACATCAGGGTAATAAGTTCCAAGAGATTCATTAGCTTTTCCGACAGTAGCTGTACATGGGTAGATATGTCCCGTATAATCAAAAGCCCATTCGGTTTTACAAGCAGGGCAGGAATCAAAAAGCGGGTCGGGAAGATTTCCGTTTTCAGCAAGAAACTTACTTATTGAATAAGCTGGTTTATAAAATTGAAGTATATGAGGATACTCCTTTGTAAGATTAAATATTTTTTCGAACAATGAAATTCTGCTGAACAGTTTATCTGGTGAGGATTGGCAATGATGCAATTCATAATTTCTTCCGATCTGGGTTTTAAAATATGGACTTTTTGTCCATCCCTTATCAATCGCAAATTGAGCAAGATCCTTAAGATTTTCGATGTTCTCTTTATCAATTACCATCCGCAGATTTACATTCAGATTATTCTGCAAACATGCATCAATGCCAACAACTATCTTATCGAATGTTCCACTTCCGCCTTTAAGGAAGCGACGTTTATTATGGACAGCTTCCGTACCATCGAGCGTCACCTGTATCTCCCTGATTCTTCCTGACTTAAGTAAAGTAACATAATCTGCAAGTGCATAACCATTGGTGACGATGCAAACATCAAGTTTTGCATTGGTTGCCTTTTTCAGCAGGGAGGTAATCAGCTTTTTCTGCTTCGGGCTGCTTAAAAGAGGTTCACCACCGAATATTGTAATATATTTTCTCCGCCCGGCAAACTCTGAATCAATGTGCCTGAAAAAAGCATTAATCACTTCCTCATTAAGTTCCTTATCAGGATTATTATATTGATCCTGATAACAATAAGTGCAGGCAAAGTTGCAGCTGTAGTTTGTAATAAAGAAAAGCTGAACTTCATCTTTATCGCGTGAATCAACAAAGTCCAGATATTTTTTACGATAAAGATTTATTTCTTCCTTGTCTTCAATTAAGTAACCCTTCTCAGTTAATTCTTTTATAAATCCGCGATCTGAAACCGGGTTGCCATCATGAATCAGATTCATCTTCTCTGCATCAGCAGTTGTAATTATATCAGCATTTCCGGTAAGAAGATTTACTATAAAATAGTTTTCCGAATCCCGGATTTTTGAGAAAATGTTGTACTTTGAATATTTAATCACTTCAGTTATTTAAAACAGTTTACAAATTAATGCGGATACCAGAGAAGATGAGAATCACTTTCGAAGTTAGCACAATTTAGTCGTGGCAACCAACGACAGTTTTTGATGTTTTCGCACAGCACTGGGCTGTTTTAGACTGAACTTTACTTTCTTTCTTTTTAATTAAACTTTTCATGATAATTTTAAAATTACTTAGTTAATAATATTTCATTTATCGCTTTTAGCTGAAGGTTTTTTCCCAAAAATAGTCCAGCTTGCCACCATTACTTTACCTTTTTCATAAGGTTTTGATTCTTCAATAATACGGATTAAGGAGAACCCTGCATTCTCAAGCTGTTTAAGATATTCATCGCGGGTAACTGATCCAGCCCAGCATTCTGAGATGGCTACAGGGTCGTTACGGTATTCTTCTGGAACAGGATTAATGGCATAAATATCGCTAACCACGAACCTGCCTCCATCTCTAAGAATACGAAATACTTCATTCCATACAAACTGTTTATCAGATGCATGATTTATTGTGCAGTTTGAAACAACCAGATCAGCTATATTGCTGTCTAATTCTATTTTTTCAAGCGTACTTTTAATAAATTCAACATTAGATATTCCAAGACGGGTTGCGGTATCTCTTGACTTTTTTATCATCCCTTCAGATATATCAATACCAAATACAAGTCCTTCCTCACCAACCAATTCTGCTAGTCTAAGTGCATCAGTTCCACGGCCGCTTCCTAAATCAACACATATTTCACGCGGCTGAGCTTCAGCATAATTTATGGCGCCTCCACAGGAAAGGCAACAAGTAGATTCTGCCAGTACACTATATCTTTTATCAATTTCTGCGTAACTCATGTTTTGTAATATTTTACTAAAGTTAGAAAAATGGTGCGGTTAACAGCTATTAACAACTTGTACACGGGCTATTTGTAACAAATAATCCCAAAATACTTCCTGCGATTACCGAATTGTAAGGATTACTTGTTATTGCGCATGATCCAGTTCTGCACCCTACAAAATAATAAAACAAAAATCCGGCAGCTCCCCCGATTAATATACCAAGAAATGGTTTCCAAAAGAAACGTGACCTGAAAAACTCCTTAATACTTTTTGGCCTTGAAGTGATTTTACAATTGTTTTCTGTCTCCATTATATATATGTATGTATTTATATATTTCGATACAAAGATAAACACATTTTTATAAATCACAATAATATCACTTAAATCTTTTTGATATCACTATAATTTCTCATATCTTTGCAGGATAAACTTATTGATAATGAGTGTCATTTTTAAGAAAGAATTAAATAAAAAACAACTCGATGAACTGTTTCATAGTGATGAAAAATGCTATGAATTTCTGGCGGATATAAAATGGAGCGAGGGGTTTGTTTGCCGAAAATGCGGTAATGACAACTATTGTCCAGGTAAAACAGCTCACTCCAGAAGATGCACAAAATGTAAAACAGAGGAATCGGCAACCACGGGTACCATCTTTCATAATTGTAAATTTCCTGTCAGTAAGGCATTCTATATTGCTTACAATGTTTGCAAGGGGAAAGAAGATCTGTCAACCTATGAGTATGCCCGACGGTTATCACTGCGACAAATGACCTGCTGGAATTTTAAAACTAAAATCCAGCATGCTCTGCAGGAGATGGATTCACTCAGCAGCGTTGAAAAATCATCAATCAATAAAATTCTGACAAGCTGATTTTTATCTGAAGAATCAGAACATTCCTGCCCCTTCCCTATCCTGTTACAGATTTGACAATTTCAAATGTTTCATTGGAGGCAGCTTTCATAACAGAAGCAATATTTTCAGGCAAATCTGACGCCATAACACCCGTATTAATCAGGGCAATGTATGTTTTTCCATCTTCCTTTTCATACACTGATATCCTGCAAGGCATCATTACTGATACAATCCGTTCGTGATTGAGTTCAAGCATCTTACCTGAAAATTCAGGTTTACAAATCTCAATAACCTTTACCGGCTTAACGGTTTTCCCGGATTTTGCCAATGATTGCTGAAGATCATGTACTGCAGGTACTTTCCATTCTCTTTTTTCTGCTTCAGCAACAAGCAGATCAACTGTTTTATCAAAAGAAAATTTACTTGGCTGCTCGATAATAAATTCATTTTTTTTCATATAATTATTTTAAATTAAACCAAAATCTACCTCGATTAGAAAATATGTTCCATAATGTTTCCCTCACCCAATCCCTTTTCATACGGGAGAGGTGCTTAGTCAAATCATCAATAACCTGAACCCCAATATATTAACAAGTTTCTGCCCGGGACAAAATATCTTATATGCCGCCGGCCATATCTTGAAAAGATATTTGTCCTGTTCCTCCCTGATTATTATAACCAGTTCATCAAGAGCAGGATTATTGGATGGAATATCTAATTTATATTCAAGTGCTTTGATTAATTGAGCAAGATCATTATACTTTCCAAGATTCAGGGTCATTACATCAAGTCTCTTCTCCAACTGCTTAATAACAGATGGATTGAGAGGACGAAAAAACCATAGCTGGTAGAGAAAATCTTTCGATCTCTTTCTTAATTCATGAAGGTTTGATCGTTTTAGATTATTCCGGCAAAGAAGATAATTATTGACAACACAATTATATGTTGTTTCAAGTTCTTTTATCAGAAGCCGGGGATCAAGATTATTTATCGGTTCGAACCGGATCCTGTAGCCTGTCTTATTTAAAATTTCCCTGATCTCCTGAAGTCCTGTCTGCATATCTCCCGGAGGCAAACATTCCGGTCCGGGTTTTGTCATCAGACTGGTTATCTTTTCATTCTCCTCAAGCTTTGAGAAAATTTCGGGACGATATTTCTTCAGATCTTTAAGCGTCTTTCGAAAAACTGATGTTTCCCTCCAGGTGCTCATAATTCTTCCAACTTCCCTGAGTGCATACTTTTCCCGGTTATTAAATTCAGGATCAAGCTGAGAAGAAATCAGGCGCAAAGCAGCTCTGGCTTTCTTCATAAGAACACGTACATCATGGATAGCTTTTTCATCAGTAAAGGCGACAGGTTTAAGCAGAGTCGATGCTTCCCTTATATATCCTGCAAGAGCAGGTTTGATCTGCTTCAGCTTAACATAATCGAGTTCCATAATTACACCTGAACTTTTTAAATCACTTCCTTTAAAGTTACATAATTAAAATTATACAGGCAAAATCCTTTATTATAATCAAATGGATAACTTGCTGCTACCCAGTGAACCTCTGGGAACCTCTGTGTACCAAAAAATGAAGAACTATAGAGAATCAAAGAGTAAAACACAAAGAAGTAAATTTATATTTTTTAAAAATCCTTTATAAAAAGCTAAATTTGCTAATAATAAACTTAACAGATAAGATTCATGGGTAAGATAACCATGGGCCAGAAGATTGGTATTCTGACTGCAGGAGGCGACTGTCCGGGCATTAATGCTGCAATCCGCGGTGTCGGGAAAACAGCAATTGTTAAATACGATATGAAGCTGGTTGGGATAAGCGACGGCTTTTCCGGAATGATCAATAAAGAGTTTTCAGATCTCTCTGAACAAGACCTTTCGGGTATATTGACATTAGGAGGAACCATTCTCGGAACTTCAAGGGAGAAACCTTTCAAAAGCAAAGAAAAAGGCAAGGTTGAAATAAGAAAACCTGCTCTGATAAAAGAACATTATGAACAGATGGGTCTCGACTGCCTCGTATGCATTGGAGGTAACGGAACATTGAAAACGGCACATCTCCTCTCGGAGGAAGGACTGAATGTAGTGGGAATTCCAAAAACAATCGATAATGATGTATGGGGTACTGACATAACTTTCGGATTCGATTCAGCAGTAAATATTGCAACCGAAGCTATTGACAGGCTGCACTCTACAGCCAACTCCCATAAACGTATTATGCTTATCGAACTGATGGGCCATAACGCCGGATGGATCGCCTTATATTCAGGTGTGGCGGGAGGCGGGGATGTAATATTGATTCCTGAAATACCGTATAATGAAGACAAGATCGCAGAATATCTTCTGACCCGTGCAAATGAAAACAAAGCTTACTCCATCGTTGTAGTTGCCGAAGGAATTAAAACATCAGCCAAAGACCAGTCAGCAGCTAAGTACCTGAGTACCAGGATCAGCGAAATGACAGGACTTGAAACTCGCGAGACGGTACTGGGGTATATCCAGCGTGGGGGAACCCCCTCTCCTATGGACAGGGTGCTTGCTACCCGCTATGGCGCTGCAGCAGCTGATATGATTGCAAGACGCGACTTTGGGAAAATGGTTGCTCTTAAAAACAATGAAATTATCTCTGTTCCTCTGGCCGATGTATCAGGAAAGCTTAAACTTGTCGAACCAGACAACCCACTGGTAATGCAAGCCAAGAATATGGGAACAAGTTTCGGTGACTAATATACTGATTTCAATCTTCTTAAGTCTGAAATGAAAAAGATAGTATTCATACGACATGGAAGGGCTGAAGATCCTTCTCCGGAAATAACTGACTTTGAACGCTCCCTGACCATAAAAGGGAAAGCTATCTCAAAGATGATGGCCCACAGATTCTTAGAAAAGGAGAGCGACCCGGGTCTGATTATAACAAGTCCTGCTTTCAGAGCTTTGGAAACAGCAATGATCTTTGCCTCAGCGTTTAATATTAAACATGAAAAGATGAGAATAGATAGTGACCTCTATTATAAGACTAATTTGAATACCCTGATAGGCATCTTAAATAGTGTCAGCGATGAAACCAATATAATTACCATGTTCGGACATAATCCTGCATTCACTGAAATGCCCGACAGGTTATGCATGGAAGGTTGTGAATTTCTGACAAAAACCAGTATCGCCTGTATCTCTTTTCATACAAATAAATGGTCAGAGATAAAACCTGATTCCGGCAAAATGGAATATTTTCTTAAACCCGAAAAGAACACATGAGCAAGACCTATATACCCAAAGAAATAAGCTGGTTATCTTTCAATGAACGTGTTTTACAGGAAGCTGATAATAAGAATGTACCATTAATTGAACGTTTTAAATTCCTCGGCATCTACTCGAATAATCTTGATGAATATTTCAGGGTAAGAGTAGCTTCCCTGAAAAGACTTTCTCAGTTTGGTCCTAAATCAAGGAACATCCTTGGGTACAGTCCAAATTCCACATTGAAAAGAATTCAGGAGATCGTTTTGCTGCAAAACGCAAAGTTTGAGAAAATATATTCGGACCTGATTCAGGAACTCGGCAAACATAAAATACATATTATAAATGAGAAACAGCTTAATAGTGAGCAGTCGGAATTTGTAAAGAATTTTTTCCATAAAGAGGTACGAACCAGGCTTATGCCCTTCCTGATTGAAAAAAATTCTGATTTGCCGAACCTTACTGATGATGCAATTTATCTTGCCATATTCCTTCTGAAAAAAGAGACCCAGAGAAAGAGATATGCGCTTCTGGAGATACCAACCGATGTCCTTCCAAGGTTCGTTCTGCTTCCTGATAAGGGAGAGGAAAAATATATAATATTTATAGATGATATAATAAGATTCGGGTTAAAAGAGATCTTCTTCATTTTTGAATTCGATGTATTTTCCGCCTATACAATTAAACTTACAAAAGATGCTGAACTTGAAATAGTTGATGACATTTCGGAGAGTTATATTGATAAGCTTTCCCGCAGTCTTCAGCAACGGAAATGGGGATCCCCGGTAAGGTTTATCTATGACAGGGAAATGCCCGATGACCTTCTCAAAACACTTACCAAAAAACTCAATTTTGGTCCAAATGATGTTGTAATACCAGCTGACACGTATCATAACTTCAAGGATTTCATTCATTTCCCCAACCTTGGGCGAAAGAAATTTTATTACGAATCACTTACTCCAATACCACACAGGGATATCCAACCCGGGAAAAGTATATTATCAGCGATTAAGAAAAAGGATATTATGCTTTTTTTCCCTTATCATCCTTTTGACTATTTCATAGATCTTTTAAGGGAGGCATCTATTGACCCATCAGTAACATCAATACAGATAACACTTTACAGGCTTGCAAGAAACTCAAGTGTAATAAACGCACTGCTTAATGCGGTAAGAAACGGAAAAAACGTCACAACTGTCGTGGAACTTCAGGCAAGGTTTGATGAAGAGGCCAACATCCTGTGGGGCAACAAGTTGATGGAAGAGGGTGTTAAGGTAATTTATGGAGTTCCAGGGCTTAAAGTACACTCCAAATTATGTCTTATAACACGTGTCAAAAATGATGTTACCCAGAGATATGCTGCCATTGGTACGGGAAACTTTAATGAAGATACAGCGAAAATCTACACCGACCATCTTCTTTTGACAACTGATAAAAAGATAACAAATGAAGTCTTCAAAGCTTTTAATTTCTTCAATGTAAATTATAAAAAAGATAATTATTATCATCTTGTATTATCACCATTCTTTCTCCGAAACAAGATCATTCTTCTCATAGAAAATGAGATAAAAAATGCCCGGGCCGGCAAAAAGGCGTTTATCTTCCTTAAACTAAATAACCTGACCGACAGAGAAATCATTGATTACCTTTATGAAGCAGGCAATGCAGGTGTAACTGTCAGGTTGATTATAAGGGGAATGATTTCACTTGTTCCCGGATTAAAAAAGATTAGCGAAAATATCAAAGGTATAGGTATTGTCGATCGTTTTCTTGAGCATACCAGGTTCATGATATTCTGTAACGGAGGAAATGAAGAGTGCTTTATTTCTTCAGCTGATCTGATGACAAGGAATATTGAACATCGCATTGAAGTTACCTGCCCGATTTTTGACAAAGGCATTAAGAATGAAATGAAGAAGATATTTGAGATTCAGTGGAGCGATAATGTTAAAGCCCGTAAACTGGATGCTTCTTTGTCAAACCAATTTGTGAAGTCAGGGAAGAAACCTGTCCGGTCTCAGATAGAGGTTTATAATTTCCTGAAAAAAGCAAATGAGAAACCAACTGATAAACAATAATTACCAGTGAATATTTTCGCCCTGATCATCGGTACAATTCTGATAATAATTTTTTCATGGTTCCTTTCAATAAAACATAAGAGGTATCATGGAATACCAAGGTTTTTTGCTTTTGAAAGTATATTCATTATAACCTTGTTGAATTATAAAGTATGCTTCAGTGATCCACTATCCATTCACCAGGTTATTTCATGGATACTACTCATCTTATCGTTGTACCCGGTATCTGTTGGTTTTTACCTTTTAAAAAGAAAAGGTAATCCCGATGTAAATTTTGAGAACACATCAAAGATTGTAAAGTCAGGTATTTATGGTTATATCAGGCATCCCTTTTATTGTCTGATTGTCTTGTGATCTTGAACTCTATTTAGCAGATAACCAAGAAATTACTTTTTCAGATTCTGGTTTTTCTTTCGAATAGATTACATCAACAAGTTTGCCATTCTCATCAATAAGATACTTCTGAAAATTCCATTTTACTTCAGAGTCCATCACTCCATTCTTTTCTTTTGAAGTGAGCCATTTATATAAAGGGTGTATATCGTTACCCTTTACAGAAATCTTTTCCATCATAGGGAATGTGACTCCGTAGTTTTCAGTACAGAATTTTCTGATCTCGGAGGCAGATCCAGGTTCCTGATTTGCAAAATTATTTGCAGGAAATCCTATAATTATCAAATTACCTTCGTACTGGTCGTATAGTGCTTCAAGGTCTTTATATTGAGGTGTGAATCCGCATTTTGAAGCGGTATTGACAATCATGACTTTTTTTCCTTTAAGAGAAGAAAAATCAAAATCCTGTCCTTCAAGAGTCTTAACTTTAAAGTCATAAAAGCCTTTTTCCTGGGAGAAACCTGCAAGAGTTAATGTAAGCAATGAAAATAGGATCATAAGTTTATTCGGTTTCATATTTTATAAATTACTTTTACATCTTTAAACAATCCGAAATTTATTATGTTCAAAAAAACGCTGAAACTATTAAAATTTATTTTGCTAATAATTATCATTCTCGTTTGTCTTCCTCATTCAATTCTTCCACACCAGACTACTGATATAAAGAAGAGTGACATTGAGAATTACATTAAACTGAACAATAACGAATTGAGACTCAATGAATTCAAAGATAATGAAGAAGCGCTGAGAATAAAATTGAACCAGCTCGGTATCATTAACAAAAGCAGGAAAAGAAATGGTGCCGGCGAAGTTAAACTAGATATACTGGCATCGAGGGTGGCAAATAAGATATGTAAAGAGGCTGCTGAAAACAAGTATATTTCTCACTGGAATCTTAACGGGGAAAAGCCTTATCACAGATATGCCTTTGCAGGAGGTTACGATCATGTTTCGGAGAATGCTTTTGGTGAATGGACAACTGACAGATATATAAATTCAACGGCAACCATTTCGGAAATGATGAATAAAGGGCATAATTCCTTCATGTCGGAAAGAGCCCCTGCTGACGGACATAAAAAAAATATCATTGATAAATCCCATAACTATGTTGGTATCGGATATTTTATGTCTGAGAATCAGTTCAGGTATTACGAGGAGTTTATAGACAAATATTTTGAGTTTGAAAATATACCTGCACAGTTGGACATCAATGAACAGGGAAGTATTACATTCAAAACTGATGGTAAGAATTTCCCTTACTTTCTGATAATCTACAGGGAAGATATTCCGAAACCGCTAAAACCTGAACAGCTGGAAAAGAAAGGCAGTTACAAAGATTTCACTGATGAAGAATATCTCAATATTCCAGCATGGGAAATTGCCCGATATAAAAGTGGAAACAGTTACAATATCCCTCTGAAATTCAACAGGGAAGGGTTATTTTATATTCAGATCATAGCAGATAAAAACGAAATAACCACACCCGCTATACTTAAGACAAAAGGAAAAACAATAGGAAGCGGGATCGTAATTAAGGTAACCAGATAAATAATCTCTCATGATCACAGTATCAAATCTTAGTATTCAGTTTGGAAAACGTATTTTATTTCAGGATGTTAACCTTGTTTTCACCCCCGGTAACTGTTATGGTATAATCGGAGCCAACGGAGCCGGGAAATCAACACTGCTGAAAATGCTTTACGGAGAGGTTGAAGCGCGTACCGGCTCAATATCATTTGGGCAGGGTGAGCGGTTATCTGTTCTGAAACAGGATCATTTTGAATTCGATGAATGCTTTGTGCTCGATACCGTAATGATGGGCCATACCCGGTTATGGAGCATCATGAAGGAAAAAGAGATCCTTTATTCAAAAACTGATTTTTCAGATAATGATGGGATCAGGGCCTCTGAACTGGAAGAAAAATTCAACGAGATTGATGGATGGAATGCTGAGAGTAATGCCGCCAGCTTGTTGAGTGGTTTGGGAATTAAAGAAGAACAACACCATAAACTGCTAAAAGAACTTACCGGAAAAGAAAAGGTCAAAGTGCTGCTTGCCCAGGCACTGTTCGGCAAACCCGATAATCTCTTACTTGATGAACCTACCAATGACCTTGATCTTGATACAGTGAACTGGCTTGAGAATTACCTGTCAGAATTCGAAAACACGGTGTTGGTAGTATCCCATGACCGTCATTTCCTTGATTCTATATGCACCGACATCATTGATATCGATTTCAGTAAGATACAGCAATTTTCAGGAAATTATAGCTTCTGGTATGAATCTAGTCAGCTGGCTCTTAGGCAGCAGCTTGTTCAGAATAAAAAAGCTGAAGAAAAGAAAAAAGAACTGCTGGAATTCATTGCCCGGTTCAGAGCAAATGTAAAAAAATCAAAACAAACTACCAGCAGGAAAAAAATGATTGAGAAGCTTAATATTGAAGAGATTAAGCCATCGACCCGTAAATACCCCGGAATAATTTTCACACCAGGACGCGAACCCGGTAATAATATCCTCACAGTGAAGGGACTAAGTAAAAGTGTTGAAGGTACACTTCTGTTTAAAGACCTTAATTTTACAGTAAATAAAAATGACAAAATAGTCTTTCTGTCAAAAGACACCAGAGCCATGACAACTCTTTTTGAGATACTTAAGGATCATGAAAAGCCTGATCACGGCTCATTTGAATGGGGACAAACCATTGTAAAGGCTTATCTTCCGATTGATAATGAACAATTCTTCAAAAAGGATATTAACCTGACTGACTGGTTGTCGCAATATTCAGAGGATACCAGTGAACTCTACCTGAGAGGATTTCTTGGAAAGATGCTTTTTTCAGGGGAGGAGATATATAAGAAGGTAAATGTTCTTTCCGGAGGAGAAAGGGTCCGTTGCATGATTGCACGAATGATGATACGTAATGCGAACGTTATGCTTTTAGACAGCCCCACCAACCACCTCGATCTGGAGTCGATTCAGGCATTTAATAATACGCTGATTAGGTTTAAGGGAAATATCCTGATGTCATCTCACGATCATGAGTTTATCCAAACCGTCTGTAACCGGGTTATTGAAATAGGACCAAAAGGAATGATTGACAAACAGATGCAATATGATGATTATATATCGGATGAAAAACTGATTGAAAGGCGACATAGTATATATTAGACTATTTTATGGATTTAAAAAGTGAGATAAGAAAAAGAAGGACCTTTGCCATCATCAGCCACCCTGATGCCGGTAAAACCACTCTTACCGAAAAGCTACTTCTTTTTGGCGGGGCCATTCAGACTGCCGGTGCAGTAAGAAGCAATAAAATCAGGAAGACCACTACTTCTGATTTTATGGAAATTGAGAAGCAGCGTGGGATATCAGTATCAACATCGGTAATGGCATTCGATTACAACAATATAAGAGTAAATATTCTCGATACTCCTGGCCATAAAGACTTTGCCGAAGATACCTATCGTACCCTTTCAGCCGTAGATAGCGTAATCCTTGTTGTTGATTCAGTGAAAGGAGTTGAAGAACAGACCCGTAAACTGATGGAAGTTTGCCGGATGCGAAACACCCCGGTGATGATATTTATCAACAAAATGGACAGAGAGGGTATTTATCCCTACGATTTACTAGATGAGCTGGAGAGGGAGCTTAAAATCGCAGTGTGTCCGTATACCTGGCCCATTGGAAATGGCAGACATTTTAAAGGAGTATATAACCTGTTCAAAAAAGAAGTTCAGATCTTTGCACCTGAAAAAACAAGTGTCTCAGAGAGCCTCATCAGTACAAAGGATATTCAGGATCCAAAATTAAGGGACTTTGTGGGTATTGAAAGTATCACCCGTTTATGGGAAGAAATTGACTTTGTGCATGATATGTTCGAAACCTTTAATATGTCGCTTTACAGGGAAGGTTATTTAGCTCCCCTGTTTTTTGGAAGTGCATTGAATAATTTCGGTGTTTTGGAGTTACTGGAAACCTTCCTTGAAATTGCGCCTTGCCCGGGAAAAATTCAGGCATCAGAACGCATTGTTGAACCCGATGAGGAACAACTTACCGGTTTTGTGTTTAAGATCCATGCTAACCTTGATCCCAATCATCGCGACAGAATAGCATTCATGCGTATTTGTTCGGGGCGATTTGAAAGGAACAAGTTTTACTTTAATACAAGGGCAGAGAAAAAAATCAGGTTCTCTTCACCAACAAGCTTTATGGCAAATAATAAAAGTATTATTGAAGAAGCATTCCCCGGAGATGTTGTTGGACTCTATGACAGCGGTAATTTCAAGATAGGTGACACTCTGACTGAAGGTGAATTATTGCACTTCAAAGGTGTTCCCAGCTTTGCACCTGAAATACTGAGGGAAGTTGTCAACCTTGACCCCTTAAAAACAAAACAGCTTGAGAAGGGAGTACGTCAGATGACTGATGAGGGTGTGGCCCAGCTATTTACGCAACAACCTGGTAATAGAAAAATTATAGGTACTGTCGGGGAGCTTCAGTATGAAGTTATAAAATTCAGGCTTGAGCATGAGTATGGAGCAAAATGCAACTTTTCCACTCTCCCATTTGTTAAGGCCTGTTGGGTGACAACTGAAGATAAAAAAGAGCTTGAAAAATTTATAAACAGAAAGTCGGGAGCTATTGCTTACGATAAAGAGAAAAATCCGGTGTTTTTCGCTGAGAGTGAATGGATGCTTAAATTAGCGAGGGAAAATTTTCCATCAATTACTTTTCATGAAACATCTGATTTTAAAATCAATAAGAACCTGTAACGGATTTTGCAGCAGCCACGAATGCTCCGGTCAGAGCTCCGTGTCGATCTGATATTGAGGTTTTGAAGTTAATTAAGAAGATACCTTTTTGCCAGTTTCGTGAAATCAATAACCTGATGTTCTTCCCATTCTTTCGGTCTTTTTAATTCTTTTGCCATAATAGAAGCTACATTCGGAGCCATTTCTATTGCTGCTTTTGCATCCAGGAATAATACTCTTACGCGGCGAGCCAGGACATCTTCCAGACTCTCAGCCATTTCTTCCCTGACAGCCCAGATGACATGAGCGACCGTAAACGAATAGTCACGATGCAGAAGGGTTGCATTTTCTTTGTCTTCCTTCATTAGGGCATTTATCATTTCTGCATCACTGCCATAGACATAACTCCAGGTTGAATCATCTGAATTTTCAGAATAGCCATGCAACTTCAAATTCATTGTTGCACAAGGTTTAGGAAGAAGATTGCCCATTCTGACGGCCATATCTACTATTTCCTCTGCCATTTCCCGATAAGTTGTCCACTTCCCTCCGGTTATAGTAAGTAACCCTGATTCAGACTTATAAATCTTATGACTGCGTGAAATCTCTTTTGTCTTCTTAGAGTCACTGTGAGTTGGTGCAGCCAGCGGACGCAAACCGGCAAAAACGGAAAGCACATCTGCCCTGGCAGGTTTCATATCGAGGTACTGTCCTGCCTGATCTAAAATAAAATCGACTTCCTCATCCAGGGCGAGTGGTTCTATTTC
>JGI24132J36420_10000030_pt1 | contig 58054 bp, 48 predicted proteins | sample BarGraNGADG00212_3_FD_36420 | JGI IMG/M metagenome (IMG submission 36420) | reverse complement strand
TGCTGCTGCCGCTGCCGTTGCTGCCGTTGCTGCAGCTTCTTCAGCCAGAGTCTCTTCTTCAGTTTTCTGAACAACACGTGATGTGGCAACTGACAGAACTGTCGAAATCTTAGGATCGAGTAATTCTATCTTTGGAAATGATAAATCCCCGACCTTAACTGATTGATGTATTTTTAAATCAGTAATGTCAACTGGCAGGAATTCAGGAAGATCGGGAGCCAATCCCTTAACCTTAAGAGTTCTTCTTCTGATACTTAATTTACCACCAGCTATAACTCCGACAGAATCACCAAGTACCTTAACAGGAATACTGATTATTACAGGTTTATTATCAAAGATCTCAATAAAATCGGCGTGCAGGATTTTGTCACTTACCGGATGGAATTGCATATCTTTCAAAACAGCTTTGTATTCTTTGTCATCAAGGCTGAGTTTTACAAGATGGGCTTCGTGTGTATACACAAGATTCTTAAAGCTGTTTTCATGTGCATGGAAATGAATATTCTTTTCTTTTCCATAAATAACACATGGTACATTGTCTTCTTTCCGGAGTAGTTTGGTGCTTTTCTTTCCTAATTCCTTTCTGAACGATCCTTTGATCTCTATTGTTTTCATTTACGCTAAAGTTATTGTGCTACTAAAAGTTATCATCACGATAACTCCCCATTACACGTTTGACATTTTAAAAATTTGGCCTGCAAATATATGACAAAGGTATCAGAATACAAAATTTGTACTGATTGACTGATTTGAAGTAACGGCTAATATGGTTCTGGCAAAAATTTCAGCTATTGACAGCACTTTTATTTTTTTCGAATTATTAATAAAAGGAACAGAATCTGTAACAACAAGTTCTTCAATTGCTGAATCATTGATCCTCTGGACCGCATTTCCCGACAGTATCGGGTGGGTGGCGAAAGCTCTAATGCTTGTAGCTCCTCTCTCTTTCATCATATTGGCAGCAAGAACGAGTGTCCCGGCTGTATCCACCATATCATCAATAATAACAACATTCCGGCCATTCACTTCACCAATAATTGACATCTCTTCAATTACATTTGGTTTTTTGCGCAGTTTGTAGCACAGCACCATTTCGGACTGAAGATGGCGTGAATAGGCATTGGCTCTTTTGGAGCCTCCCATATCGGGCGCTGAAACAGTAAGATTGTTGAGTTTCAGTTTTTCAATATATGGAGCGAAAATTGCAGAACCGAAGAGATGGTCAACAGGTACATTAAAGAATCCCTGAATCTGGTCAGCGTGAAGATCCATTGTAATTACCCTGTCGACTCCGGCAGCGCTCAAAAGATCGGCCGATAATTTAGATCCGATTGAGACCCTTGGCCTGTCCTTCCTGTCCTGGCGTGCAAAACCGTAATATGGGATTACGGCAATCACTTTGTAAGCTGAGGCTCTTTTAGCAGCGTCAATCATAAGAAGAAGTTCAAAGATATTATCGGCAGGAGGGTTTGTCGACTGAACAATAAAAACCAAACAACCTCTGACTGATTCATCAAAACAGGGCTGAAATTCGCCATCGCTGAATTCAGTCACCGAACTTTTCCCGAGTTCAATTCCCAGTTGATCTGCTATCATTTGAGCCAGATGCCGGGATGCTCTGCAGGAAAAAAGTTTCATTGGAGCTTTTCCAAACATTTTCCGAAGATTTTGCCGTTAAATAATTCGATTATTTCGATTACAAAAATATAAATTCCAGCCGATATCAGGCATCATTTGAAAAATTGTTAATAGATTCTTCAATATAATTCAGAATCTCATCCCTGCCTGTTCCATTCACAGCTGATGAAATAAAAGTTGTCGGAACAGATTCCCAGTTGTTTAGCATTTCTGTATTAAAAATTTGTATCGATTTTTCCAGAACTGTTTTATTAAGTTTATCTGTTTTTGTAAATACCCTGGAAAAAGGAATCTGATTTCTTCCAAGGAATTCCATGAATTCCAGATCAGATTTTTGGGGCTTAAGTCTCGAATCGAGCAGAACAAATAGCAAGACCAGGTTTTCCCTCCTGAGTATATATTCCTCAACAGCTCTGACCCATTTCTCCCTTAATTTTATGGGAACTTTTGCATATCCATATCCGGGAAGATCAACCAGGTACCAGCTTTCATTTACAACGAAATGGTTTATTGTCCTTGTTTTGCCCGGCTGAACCGATGTTTTTGCAAGTTTCGACCATCCGGTGAGCANATTAATAAGCGATGATTTACCGACATTTGATCTGCCAATGAATCCAAATTCGGGTTTTACCGGAGCAGGGCACTCTTTCAGTGAGGGACTGCTTTTGATGAATGACGCTGAATGAATTATCATGGCCCTCCGCTAATTGAGGTCAGCATATGGGAGCTCTATCTTTTTATATGTCAGATATTTATTACCATATAATGTCAGCACTTCAGCAATTACTCCGACAGTACCTGATACTGGCTTTCCTGATTTTTTAAGGATGAGTGTGCCCTTGCCGGCGATTGTATTTATTATTTTGCATTTTGCTGTATCAAAACGGCCATCTGTAAATTCTCCCCTGTAAAATTTAACATCTGTTGATTTGTCTGACAATTCAAGACCAATTCTGTATGTTCCTCCGGTCCTGTAATTATCCTTTGCATTAACAACAATGTCAGGATAACCTCCTATCAGCTTTCCATTCTGGTTATATTCCTGTAAATATGGAGTACGCAGCCCCTTACTATATCCAAGTTTTGCTTTCAGTTTGCCATTTCTGAAATACTGCTGCTGTATCCCGTCTATTGTGTCATGTCTGTAAGGCGTAGCCCTGAATACCTGTCCCTCAAGGTAGTACCATTTAACAGAATCTTCTCTGACTCCGTTTTCATACCAGAATGTCTGATAAAGCTGACCACCCTTGTAAAAAGATTTCATCAATCCCTGCCGGACACCGTTCTTAAAGGTGATTTCTTTTATCAGAAGTTGATCTTTCGTGTATTGTTTAATTCCTGTAAAGCCTGTGTCAGGAACAGAAATAGTGTCATTTTCTGTTTTAAGATTTCTTTTCCCGGAACCCTGGCAACCGGTAAAAATGATTACAGAAAAAACTATGAGCAATAGACCTGAAAATTTTTTCATGATGTATAATGTGTAGTATATTAATGACTTATCATTTCAGTAATGAATATTTCGAGTAATTTTGCTGCTGGTAAAGGTTCAAGTATGACCTCCTTAATCATTGCAGGCAGCAAAATTGTCTCTCCTTTTGAGACATGCTCCGAGCTCTCTTCCCACCTGATCAAAAACTCACCGTCAATGCAAAGGTACACAACAAAAGAATCAATAAGACTGTAATCTTTGTATACAGGTTCAGTAAAATTGAGAATATTAGTGTTAAAAAATTCACAGCTGATAAGATTTTCTGTTTCATTAAGAGAGAATTTCTTTTTTATTTTGTTTTCCCCTGATGCGGGGAAGTCAATAGCATCAAGTGCAAGATCAGTGTGTAACGTTCTCACTTCTTTTCCTGTACTTTTTCTATCCCAGTCATATATCCTGTAGGTAATATCTGATGTTTGCTGAATCTCAGCAAGTACTGTTCCCGCGCCAATTGCGTGAACTCTCCCTGCAGGTGTGAAAAAAGTGTCTCCGGGTTCAGGAGTTTCTTTATTCAGCAGAGTGACGAGTTTCCCATTTTTCAGGGCTTCAAGATAATCCTCTTTTGTAACGCCATTTTTGAATCCTGTAAAAATTCTTGCATTGCCTTCACATTCAAGAATATACCACATCTCGGTTTTCCCGTAAGCATTATGTCTCTCTTTTGCAAGAGTATTATTTGGATGCACCTGTATCGAAAGATCTTCCCGGGCCTCGATTAGTTTTATAAGAAGAGGGAACTCATTTCCAAACTTTTCAAAAACCGCGTCTCCGATCAAATCTCCCATATAGACCTCGATGAGCTCCTCTATGTTATTCCCTGCAAGAAATCCATTGCTTGCCACAGATAGATTACCTGATACTGCGGATAACTCCCAGCTTTCGCCGATTTTCAGCAGGCCATTACCTTTTTTATTGTAACGGGAGACAAGCGCATTGCCGCCCCAGACTTTTTCTACTAAAACCGGTTCAAATTTAAGTGGATATAATTCTGACATTGTACAGTTATTAAAATTTATTATAAATAGTGAATGGAGCCACTTCCAACTTTAGTTCACTTTAGTCACTTTTTTCGTACAAATTGCTAATTTTGATAATTAATCTTTACTGCAAAAATATACATTTATGCTGATTGTAGGTATAGCAGGAGGAACTGGTTCAGGAAAAACTACAGTTGTAAAAAAGGTAATGGAGTCCTTGCCATGTGATGAAGTAATTGTTATTCCACAGGATTCATATTACAGGGATAATCGTCAGATCTCATTGGAGAAGAGGCAGAAAATAAATTTTGACCATCCCGATTCCGTTGAATTTGAATTGCTTATCGATCATCTGAAACAGCTTAAAAAAGGTATATCAGTGGAAATGCCTGTCTATTCTTATCTAACCTGTTTAAGAGCAAAAGAGACTATTACATTTGTCACGAAAAAAATCAAAAGGTCATGCTTGATAATATAAAAGTGGAGGATATTATTTTCCTCGATATTGAAACTGCACCTGCAGTATCAGATTTCAACTTTCTCGATCCTTCAATGCAGGTTCTTTGGGATAAGAAATCAAAACAATTCAGAAATCCCGATCAGGCTGCTGATGAGGTATATGAGCGGGCAGGNATATATGCAGAATTTGGGAAGATCATTTGCATTTCAGTGGGATTTGTTAAAGAAAAGAATCCATTCAGCCTCAGGCTTAAATCATTTTATGGAGATGATGAAAAAACTATTCTTTCCGACTTTTCTTCCATGGTTTCAAAGTTTTCAAAGAACAACAGGGAAGCGCTTTTATGCGCTCATAACGGAAAGGAGTTTGACTATCCGTACATTGCACGGCGCATGGTTATAAATGGACTCGTGATCCCCGAGATAATTGATAATGCAGGGAAAAAACCCTGGGAAATAAAATTACTTGATACGATGGATCTTTGGAAGTTCGGTGACTATAAAAACTATACATCTCTTAATCTTTTAACATCAATACTTGGAATTCCTACCCCAAAGGATGATATTGATGGCAGCATGGTGGCCGGCGTTTACTGGAAAGATAAGGATATTATCAGGATTGTGCATTATTGTGAAAAAGATGTATTAGCTGTCGCCCAGGTATTATTGCGTTTTATGAACCTGCCGGCAATTGAAGAAGAGCGAATCGAGTCAGTTACTTTTCTGTAATTAGCTGCAAATATGAGTATGTCCTAAAGTAAGATATTATAATGTTATCAGAGAGTTTTGTAAAAAGGCTTAATAGCCAGAAATATATTGATGCAGAAGCTCTTCTGAAAGCATTAAAAGAGCCTTCCCCTGTGAGTATCAGGATCAATTCTGAAAAACGGAGAAAGAAACCTCTTTATAATCAACAAGTTCCATGGTGTGAGTCGGGGTATTACCTCGGTTCCAGACCATCCTATACTCTCGATCCTCTTTTTCATGCAGGCTGCTATTACCCTCAGGAAGCCTCAGGAATGTTTTTGGAGCAGGCTGTCAGACAACTGATTAACCCGGAAACCAGTATTAAAGTGCTTGACCTTTGCGGAGCGCCCGGTGGGAAAAGCACCCACCTGTCATCTTTGATCGGACAAAACAGTATGCTTGTGGCAAACGAGGTGATACGATCAAGAGCAGGTATTCTGGTTGAAAATGTTACAAAGTGGGGTTCATCAAATACTTTCGTCACTCAAAATGATCCATCGGCTTTTAGCAGGCTTCACGGATTTTTTGACATGATTTTTGTTGATGCTCCTTGTTCAGGGGAAGGGATGTTCAGGGATCAGGTAGCTGTTAGCGAATGGTCAGAGGAAAATGCAGCTCATTGTTCTGAAAGACAAAAGAGAATACTTATGGATGTTTGGCCGGCTTTAAAAACAGATGGACTTCTTATCTACAGCACCTGCACTTTTAATCCTGGTGAAAATGAAGAAAACATAAAATGGCTTTTAACCAAACAGGAGGCGGAGAATGTCAAGCTGGATGTCTCTGGTTTTCAGGAAATTACAGAGGTTGATTATCAAGGGGTTACAGGATATGGGTTTTATCCTGACAAGGTGAAGGGAGAAGGATTCTTTATTTCAGTTATCAGGAAAACAGCAAAACAGGATGCGATAATGCTTAAACGAAAAAGCAGCCCGGACTTAAAATTAAGCAGGGATGAGCAGGCAATAGCTGAGAAATGGATTAACTTTCAATCAGCCAGGTTGATAAAAAACGGAAATGATATCGTATTAATAGCAGGCAGCCCTGATGATTATTTCTTCCTTTCCCGGAATTTGAATCTTCTGAAGGCCGGCATTAAAATATGTACCATAAAAAATAAGGATTATCTTCCTTCACACGAATTTGCATTATCGGATATTATCAGAAAGGATGCTTTCCCTCATATCAATCTTAACCTCAGGCAAGCCTTGTTATATCTCAGGCGCGATCATATCAGTCTGCCGGATGCACCAAAAGGATGGTTGCTGGTGGCTTATAATGAAGTCAACCTTGGTCTTATAAATAATATAGGTACCAGGGTAAACAACTATTATCCTGTTGAATGGCGGATAAGAATGAATTTACCCGAAACCGGTAAAGAGAATGTTATAGAATGGAACCAGTAATATCTCTTTTAATCGTTATTATCCGATGGTAAATAAATCACGTGAATTTCAAATATTTGCCAAACCTGCCGGTGCTGAATGTAACCTCCATTGCACATATTGTTATTATCTGGGGAAGAAGAGCCTTTATCGAGGAACGAAACCTTTACTGATGACTGGTGTTATTCTTGAAAATTATATAATTCAGCACATTAAGGCATCAAATGAACAGATCATAAGTTTTTCGTGGCATGGAGGTGAGCCTTTACTGGCAGGAATTGATTTTTTCAGAAAAATAATTGCATTGCAAAAAAAACATCAGCCGGCGGGAAAGAAGATCATCAACGGCATCCAGACTAACGGGACACTGCTGAACGAAAATTGGTGCAATTTCTTTGTGTCAGAAAATTTTAATGTTGGGATAAGCATCGACGGACCGGAAAAGATGCATGATTTACTCCGACGTACGGGTGCCAATGGTGGTACTTTCATGAAAGTATTGTCAGGCTATGAATTATTGCAAAAAAGCGGAATTCAGCCTGAAATACTATGTGTTGTCAGTGCCGGTAATGTAAAATATCCCGATGAGGTTTATAATTTCTTCAGGCAGCTTAATGCAAGCTATATCACCTTTTTACCACTGGTAGAACGTTTGCCGGGCTCTGTTACTGAAGTCACCCGCGATTCAGTTCCATCGGAAGAATTCGGCAGATTCCTGTGTAAAGTTTTTGATGAATGGGTTGAAAAGGATATAGGTTCGGTTAAGATTCAGATTTTTGAAGAAGCTGGGAGGGTTGCCTTTAACCAGGACCATACACTCTGCATCTTTAAAGTAAATTGTGGAAGGGTCCCGGTATTGGAACATAATGGTGATTTTTATTCATGCGATCATTATGTTGACAGCGATCATTTACTTGGTAACATAACAGACAAATCCCTGAGCAATCTTCTTGACAGTGCAGATCAACAGGCTTTTGGATCGTTAAAATCCAATGCCTTGCCAAAATTTTGCAGGGAGTGCGACGTTCTTGCAATGTGCAACGGGGAGTGTCCAAAGAACAGGTTCATCTGTACTCCGGAAGGGGATCCCGGATTAAACTATCTCTGCAACGGATACAAATTATTCTTTAATCATTGCAGCCCATTTGTTGAGGCAATAAGCACTGCCTGGAAAAGTCAGGGAATGGGGCAGAAGAAAAGATAAATCAACCAAATTCCTTTATTTAAGTTTCTCCTTAAAAAATGCAATAGTCCTGCTCCATGCAAGCTTTGCAGCCTTTTCATTATAACGTTCCGGATTGGAATCATTATTGAAGGCATGGCTTGCTCCTTCATAAATAAATATCTGGTATTCTTTTTTATATTTTTTCAATGCTTCTTCGAAAGCCGGTATACCTGCATCAATACCCTGATCATTTCCTGCATAATGAGCCATTATAGGAGCTTTTATCTTTGCCACATCCTCCTCTACGGGTTGCCTTCCATAATAGGGCACTGCGGCATCAAGATCAGGAGCGTTAACTGCAACCTGGTTTGTCATGGCACCTCCCCAGCAAAAGCCTGTACAGCCTACTTTTCCGGTAGAAAGCGGATTTGTTTTAAGATATTTAACAGCTGCCACGAAGTTTTTGGTAGTTTGCTCACTATTTAACTTTTTGAACATTTCACCGACATTGGTTATGTCGTCTGGTGTACCTCCCAGAGGAGAGAGCGCATCAGGGGCAATCGCGAGGAAACCTTCTTTCGCCATCCTCCTGGTAACATCCTGGATATGAGGAACCAGTCCTCTGTTTTCATGGATTACAATGACTGCAGGAAATTTTCTCCCTGACTTTGGTCTTGCAAGATAGGCTCTCATATCTCCGGTCTCCCCCGGATATTTGATGAATTCAGTTATCAGATCAGGGTCAGCCTGAGGCATCTGTGCAGCCAATGCACTATTCTCTTCCAGAACAGGGATCAGCGCAAATGCAGCGGCACTGCTGCCAGCAATAATTGCCAGTTTACTTATAAATGTACGGCGGCTGGTTTGTCCGTTTTTGTAATCATTATACAAGTCGTTAATTTTCTTTTCCATAACTGTATGCTTTAAGAAGGACTTATTACAATTACTAATAAACCTCAAATTACAAAATTAATTCTATTATAGTACCTTTTTAGGTCATAAATATTAGTTTAGTTGTTTCAAATATTTATTAAAGCATTTTTCTGCTGCGATTGAAACTTCATCAAAAGAGGCAATATTCGTTTTTGCCGGCGATATGCCTTTCATCTCCGGAGAAGTTATTATAAATCAGATAAACTATTTCAATACAGGTAATTATGATGCAATAGTCCCTCAGATCAACTCATTGATTGAACCGTTACATTCAATTTATAATAATTCTGTAAGAGAATCACTTAAAATTTTTTTAGAAGGAAAGGATAACTTTCCGGTAAGGGATTTCCTTGATAAGCTGAATGTAAATTACATGCAGATGGAAGATACAAAAAAGACCAGATTAGCTTTCACTAATATCAATACTCCAGACGATCTTCTGTTAATTGAAAATCAGAAGGATTTTTGTGAATAAGACTTTTCGGGCAAAGAGAGCAAAATGATTTAATAGAATCTATACCATTTATTACTAACTTTATACAAAATATAACCCCGAATCAGATGAAGAAAGTATCTTTTTATATTCTTATGATTGTCTTAGCTTTTACTGCATGTAAGAAATACAGTAAATATGAGGGAATTGCGTTTACCGAAAAGGAACCACGCGATTGGGAAAATCCGGAAATGATAAGCCAGAACAGGGAATATCCTCATACAACACTTATCAGTTATAATGATGAAGAGAGTGCACTGGAGGCAATCAAAACAAATTCACCAAACTATATTTCCCTTGACGGAACATGGAAGTTCAATTGGGTTAAATCGCCCGACCAGCGTCCATTCTGGTTCTTTAAAGATGATTATGATACGCGCGACTGGGATGATATTATTGTACCCTCGAACTGGCAGATGAAAGGTTATGATGTACCTATATATGTCAATATACCGTATCCATATAAGAAGAATCCGCCATTTATTCCTCATGACTTTAACCCGGTCGGATCATATAAAAGAAATTTCAAGATCCCTTCCGATTGGANGGAGAAAGAGATCTTCCTTCATTTTGGCGCTGTCAGTTCGGCNTTCTATGTGTGGGTAAATGAGCAACTTGTAGGGTACAGTGAGGATAGTAAGACACCCGCTGAGTTTGATATTTCCAAATACCTGAAGAAGGGGAATAATACTTTATCTGTAGAGGTCTACCGCTGGTGCGATGGCAGCTATCTGGAAGATCAGGATTTCTGGAGACTAAGCGGCATCCAGAGGACAGTTTTTCTCCATGCCCGCCCAAAAACTTTTATCAATGATTTTTTTGCTATAGGCGATCTCGAAAACAACTATAAAGATGGTCTTCTGAAGCTTGATGTCCAGCTGAGGAATAAAGATGGAAAGAATGGGGATTTTGTTGTAGAAGCTTCACTTTATGATAACGGACAGAAGCTTTATGGTGAATCAAAAGATGTTAAGATATATGAGAATAAAGGAGAGGTGAATTTTGCCAACAGTTTTCCTGAAGTAAAAAAATGGTCAGCTGAAGAACCTGATCTTTACTCTTTGGTTATCAGCCTAAAAAACCCTGAAGGACAAATACTTGAAAGTGTCAGTTCAAAAATCGGTTTCAGAAAAATTGAAATTGTCAATTCACAGNTTCTTGTGAATGGCGTTGCAATCCTGATTAAAGGAACAAATATGCACGAGCATGATGATGTAAATGGTCATGTTGTTGACGAAGCTATGGTGCTTAAAGATATAAGGGTCATGAAGAGCAACAATATAAATGCTGTCCGTACATCACATTATCCTCAGCAGGAGTTCTGGTATGAGATGTGTGACAAATATGGTCTCTACCTGGTTGATGAGGCTGATATTGAATCGCATGGTATCGGTTATAATAAAGATGTAACTATTGCAGATAAACCTGAATGGGCTGCAGCTCATCTCGACAGGATGCAGCGAATGGTTGAAAGAGACAAGAACCATCCTTCGGTTATAATCTGGTCAATGGGTAATGAAGCAGGTGACGGTCATAATTTCCTTAATGGATACAAATGGATAAAAGGGAGAGATGCTTCCCGCCTGGTACAATATGAACGCGCGGAAAAAAGTACAAATACAACAGAAAGGCATACTGACATATGGTGCCCAATGTATGCCAAAATAGAATATCTCGAAGCGTACGCAAAAGATGAAAAAAATGACAGGCCTCTCATCATGTGTGAATATGCACATGCTATGGGTAATTCAACCGGNAANCTTCAGGATTATTGGGATGTTATTGAAAAATATCCGAAGCTTCAGGGCGCTTTTGTNTGGGACTGGGTTGACCAGGGGATTCTTAAGACAGATGAAAACGGCGAGAAATTCTGGGCTTATGGAGGCGATTTTGGAGAAGAGGGAATACCCAGCGATGGTAATTTTTGTATTAACGGACTTGTATTACCTGACAGAACCGGTAAGCCGGGTTTAAGCGAGGTTAAAAAAGTATATCAATATATTGGATTTGAACCTGTTGATATTTCAAAGGGATTATTAAAAATCAAAAATAAGTACGACTTTGCCAATCTGACGGAGTTTATTTTTGACTGGGAAGTTTTTTCAGATGGCTCAGTAATTCAATCAGGTAAACTATCATTTCCCAGTCTCGGACCAAAAAAGGATACTCTGGTAAGTATACCTTTAAATAAAATTGATCCGGCTCCCGGAACTGAGTATTTCCTCAATATAAGAGTCTCGAGGAGTGAAGAATGGAATTCTGTGCCTGAAGATCATGTTTATGCTTCGGCACAATTCAAACTTCCTGAAGAGGGGTCGCCCGTAAAAGCACAATTGGATAATCTTGCCATTCTTCAAACGAATACTATTGATAAAAAACTGGAAGTCAGTGGTGTTAATATGAAAATAGTATTTGATTTGGTTACCGGCCGGCTCGAATCTTTTGGTTTTAAAGGGAAAGAACTTATTAAGAAAAGCCCTGAACCTGATTTCTGGCGTCCTCCCACGGATAATGACTATGGTTATGGGATGAACAGGACACTTGCCATCTGGAAAAAAGCAGGTGAGAGAAGTGTTGTTACTAAAGCGGCTATAAGTCAGCCGGGGTTAGATAAAGTAATAGTAGATTTTACATACAATATATTAGGAACAGAAGGTGAAAAGATAGCTGATTATTCAACTACTTATACTCTTTATGGTTCATCAGATGTTGTCATTAAGAATAAGTTCTCGAAAGTATCTGATAAGCTCCCCGAAATTCCAAGGATGGGGATGCAGATGCAACTTCCTGAAGAATTTATCAACCTTAAATGGCTCGGTCGCGGTCCTCAGGAAAACTATGTCGACAGAAAAACTTCAGCAGATGTTGGTCTTTACGAGAGCACAGTTGCCGATCAATATGTCCCGTATATCCGTCCACAGGAAAACGGTTATAAGACTGATACGCGCTGGCTGACATTAACCGACGACAACGGTACAGGAATTCTTATCAGCGGTGATCCTTTATTTTGCTTTGCAGCCTTAAATAATATCCATGATGATTTTGAATCACCCGGGAAATTGTCTCAGTACAGGAAAGATGCAAAAACGGCAAATACTCATACCAATGATATAAAACCCCGCGACCTGGTAAACCTGAATATTGATCTTGGTCAGATGGGAGTTGGCGGAGATGATTCATGGGGTGCAATTATACATCCGCAATATCGTCTCCTTGATAAGAAATATGAATACTCCTTCCGCATTCGTCCTATTGTAAAAGAAGACGATGTACTTAAACTGGCTAAGGAAAAGTTTTAAAACTAATACTTGAGCTCTATTTTCAGAACATTACTCTCGCCTGTAAGGACGTTTTTTACGTCATAAATAAGGGGTACATTAACCTTTTTGCTGATGACTATTCTGGTCACTGAATTTGCTTCAAGATTAACTGTTGAAGGCGTATCTGGGGCACCATTTACAAGGTAGAACGGAATATCTGATTTATTTGTCACCTGAATGAAGATGCTTTTATCATTCTGGTAATAGGGTTTACCCACAGAAATACACTGATAGAAGAAAGGTTTTGCAAATTCCTCTTTCCCGGCAAGAATGTCTCTGAACCATACAAGAGTGCGTCCTGCGAACATAGCTTCTTTAAGTGAATCGTGACTTCTTTCTTTCGCTAATACAAGAGTCATCGGCCTGTTGGTATAAGCTGGTCTGGTATAACCTTCACTTATTATACCATGAGCATCACTGCTGGCCATGAGTGCCAGGTTATTTTGCAGACAGAATGTGAAAACCAGTGGAAAAAATTCATTACCATTAAAGAACTCCATCCCATGGAGCCATCCATTCTTTATCAGTTTTCTGTGAATATCATACATCCTTGGAATACCGTCAGGTTGCTGCGATTTCCATCCGGGGTGGTTCCACATCAGGAATGCACCCTGGTTAATAGCTTCAGCATATGAGTCCCAAACTGAATCTTTTGCTATCAGAGAAGCATCTTTAATGAAAAGTGCATTGACATGTCCGGGAGGCATTTTTCGTGTTATCTCAGTTCCGTGTATAAGGATCAGGTTTCTTTCTTTTGCGTAATTCTCGGCTATTTTCCAGGCTGCATTAAAATCAACAGGAATAAAATCTTTCTTAGGAGTATATTCGAGATGATCAGTGATAGCAATTGCATCGAGTCCGTCTCGCACAGCCTCATCTACTCTAATAGTGGGCCAGACATTACCATCCGAAAATACGGTATGCATGTGAAAATCACATTTCAGGGTCACATAACCGGGTATGTCCGGTAGATTAATAATTTTCCTCTGACCAAATGCCGCAAAACTAACGACTGCAAATAATAATACATTTATTACAAGTTTCTTCATAGATGGATAATTATATAATTTCAACTTTTATCTTTTCCCTTTTGTCTTTTATCTTTCCCTAAAGCTCTTCATAAAAATAAGCTATTTTTTTATCAGCATCATCCCAGGTAAAGATTTTTTTATTTCTGTTTATCCAATAGAAATTAAGTAAAGCAAAATCGCCGGCACACATTGTTGCATGCACAAAAAGGAAGAGAGAGAGACTCCATTTCCACAATCCCGGAAGATATAGAACAAGGAATAAAATAATGAGACTGATAATAACAAAAGGTATCAGGGCCACAATTATAAACTGAAGAGGGCCTGCAACATAGCGATGTGCTGTAACATAGAAAAAAAATTGCTGCAAATCCATACCTATTCTGATTTTTCGTGCTCCTGAAAAATAATATGGAACAACATGCATAAATTCATGGATAGGAACGCATATCAGCGGAAAAACAACCAATCCAAGGATAGTATGCTGAAAAACCCTTGTAAAAGGAAAGTATCCGGCAAGGTTTATTCTAACGGTAATAGCAATCCCGAGAAACAGGAAGCAGACGGACCAGATAAATATGATCACCCCACTCTTTTTTTGGAAGTATTCAATGATGAACGGGACAAGTTCGGAATAGGGAATTTCGAGAATCTGTCTGAACCTTGTCTGATCATCCATATCTTCAACCTTTAAAGCCATAAATTTTTTTACCAAATTTACCTTTTTACAAATTGAATAACAAAATGAGTTTAAGATTTGAATCATTTGGCACAATATTGGCACCAATCGGATGTTTTAATTTTAAAACTATTATTTGGTAACTTTGTAAAAAATTTCTGATAGTGAGATCTCACCTTGTAATATTTTTGTTTTTGATGATCAGATTTCAGGCGAATGGGCAAACTGACACTATCTTAAATAAGAGTGATTCTCTGTCCAACCGTTTTTACCTCCTTCAGAAAGTTAAAAGAAATGGAGAAACGCTGCCTGAAGTTGAAATTAAAGAGGTTACGGTATATGGTCGTCCTACGGCAGCAAGGAGATCAGCATTGCGGAAATATGACAGATTGATTTATAATATTAAAAAAGTCTATCCATATGCATTAATTGTCAGATCAAGGCTTGATGAGGTTAACAAAGAGCTTGAAAAATTAGGTGATGATAAAGAGAGAAGAAGATATATCAAAGATGTTGAGAAAGATGTCTTCGGAAAGTATGAGGATGACATGAGAAATATGACAATCACCCAGGGGCGATTGCTTATAAAACTTATTGACAGGGAGACTAAGAATACTTCATTCACTTTAATACGTCAATACCGGGGAGGGATCACAGCTGCTTTCTGGCAAGGGGTAGCAAGAATATTTGGGACAAATCTTAAAGAGGAATATGATCCATACGGAAATGATGCGCTTATAGAGATGGTAATATATGAAATAGAAACAGGGATGTTATAGTTGCTGCTGATTGAAATGAGGACCAACGGACAGCTTAATACAATCTTTTTATAATGAAGAGGATTTTTATTGCAGTGAAAATTGTTGCAGAGGAAACCATGCAAAGTATTATTCTATCTCTAAGGAGCTCATTAACCAATGAAAGTATTAAGTGGGTTGAGCTGGAAAATATCCATATAACGCTTGCATTTCTTGGTGATACTGAAGAAGACAAAATAAAAATTATCAGTTCAATGCTGCAGGAGAATTGCTCAGGTTTAGGTGACTTTGAAATTATTCTAAAAGGAGCAGGGATCTTCAAAAATTCAAGGAAGCCAGGTGCAATCTGGATTGGAATTCAATCCTCCGATAACTTACAAAGACTTAACGACCGGATAAAATCAGGACTAAAGAATAAGGGATTTGATATTGAGGATAGGCCATTCAAACCTCATCTGACAATTGGAAGAGTAAAATCTTTGAAACCTCAGACTGACATCAAAAATATGCTTGAAAAATACTCTGATATTGAAATTCAGAAAGTAAGGGTAAAAGAGGTGATCCTTTTTGAAAGTATACTTAAACCATCAGGTCCCTTGTATAAACCGATCAGTGTAATAAAACTATAGTTATTCAAAACGTGAACTCATTGAATTAGTGGATTACGACCTCTCTTCGTTCGGTCGTGATCCCCGGGTGGGAACCAGCATCCCGGATCACTCCCTTATTCGTTTCACTCATAAGGTATTTTTATTTTCCGCACTCTTCACTCAGGCAAGTCTGGTTCAGATTGCTGAAAATAAAAATCCCGCAGCATGCTGCGGGAGTGATCCGGGATGCGGAGAGAGGGGGATTCGAACCCCCGGTACCCTTTTGGAGTACACACGCTTTCCAGGCGTGCCAGTTAAACCACTCCTGCATCTCTCCAGTAAAGATGTAATTCTTCTTAAAATCGCGCCGCAAATTACAAAAATATTTTTAAAATCTGACCCTTTAGCATATTTCTCCGGCAAGTGGCTTGCTTAATAATTCTTTTACCTTCTTATCTGATGAATATCTGCCCAACAGATGCATTAGCTTAGTTACAGAGGCTTCCGAAGTTATGTCTTTCCCGCTTACCACTCCTGCTGCAAGCATCTCACGGCTTGTCTCATACAAGCCCATCTCTACACTACCTCCATGGCATTGAGTAACATTGAAGATTATTCCTCCTTTATTCATAAAGTTTTTCAGTTCGTCAATGAACCATTTATATGTTGGTGCATTTCCCGAACCGAAAGTCTCAATAATAAGTCCTCTCAGATCTTTTGTGTTCACTATCGCTTTTACAAGGTTCCTGCTTATGCCCGGGAATAGCTTCATTATAGCAACATTGGTGTCAAAAGTTTTATGTACTATGAGCTTGCTTCTTGACTTACGGTAGTTTATCAGGTTCCTGTTGAATTTTATGTGCAAACCCACCGATGCGAGCCGTGAATAGTTAGGAGAGTTAAATGCATTCAGATGCTCCGCGCTGAATTTTGTCGTTCGGTTACCACGGGTAAGCTTATTGTCAAAATAGATGCAGACTTCCGGTACAACTGGCAAATTTTCTTCCATTGTTGCTGCAATTTCTATTGAGGTTATAAGGTTTTCCCTGCCATCGGTACGAAGCAGACCTATGGGAAGCTGTGAGCCCGTAAAAATCACAGGTTTAGCCAGATTCTCGAGCATAAAACTCATTGCTGATGCGGAATATGCCATTGTATCTGTCCCATGAAGTACAACAAATCCGTCAAATTCATTATAATTTTCTTCAATTGTGGCAGCCATCTTAACCCATTCCCCGGGGTCAATATTTGACGAATCCTTTGCAGGATTAAAAGATACCGACTGAAGGTTAAAACCAAATTTTCTGAGTTCCGGAACATAGTCGGAAATATGTTTAAAGTCTATTGGGACCAGCGATCCTGTTGCAGAATCCTGAACCATTCCAATAGTGCCTCCGGTATAAATTAAGAGTATTGAAATTTTCTTTTTCATAATTTGCTTAGAAATTGAATAGTCTGGTTGAGTTGGCAAAAGTAACAGAAGCAATCTCTTCTTCACTAAGATCAAAAATTTCAGCAATTCTTTTGTTTATCAATCTGATATATGAACTCTCATTTCTTTTACCCCTGTGAGGGGCAGGTGCAAGGTAGGGAGAATCAGTTTCCANGACAAGATGTTCATAACCAACCTCTTTTATAGTTCTGTCGAGGCCTGAATTCTTAAAAGTAACGATACCTCCGATACCAAGTTTCAATCCCAATCCTATTACTTTCTCCGCATCTTTTAAGCTTCCGGTAAATGCATGAAGTACACCCTTGAGACCTTTTCCTTCAAATTCTTCCAGTACTGAAAAAATTTCAGCAGAAGATTCTCTTGAATGGATCACAACAGGCAATTCTGAATTTATTGCATAGATGATCTGCCTTCTTAATGCAAGAAGTTGTTCCTTCATGAAAGTTTTGTCCCAGTAAAGATCAATCCCGATCTCGCCTATTGCAATGAATTTATGTCCGGATGCAAGTTCTTCAAGCTTGTCGAGTTGAGAGAGCCAGTCTGCTTTTACGGAAGTCGGGTGCAATCCTATCATTGGATAACAAATTCCCGGAAACCGTTTAACTGCGGATAGCATAGGTTCGACTGAATGAACATCAATATTCGGTAACAGAAGCTTTATTACACCACTCTCAACGGACCTTTTTACAGCCTCATCCCTGTCGTTATCGAATTCGGGCAGATAAAGATGTGTATGTGTATCAATCAGTTGCATTAAACAACTCCTTGTGCGATCATGGCATTCGCGACTTTCACAAATCCTCCGATATTTGCCCCATCGACATAATTAATAAAACCATCTTCTTTTGTGCCGTATTTTACACATGTTTTATGAATATTCTTCATTATAGTATGAAGCTTTTCATCGACCTCGTTGCGTGACCATGGAAGCCGCATGGAGTTCTGTGTCATTTCAAGACCTGATGTTGCAACGCCCCCGGCATTGGCAGCTTTCCCGGGTCCGTAAAGTATTTTTGAATTGAGGAAAACCTCTACAGCTTCAGGGGTTGAAGGCATATTTGCACCTTCAGTAACACAGATACAGCCATTTTTGACCAGCAGCTTTGCTTCCTCTACGTTTATCTCATTTTGTGTTGCATTGGGCATTGCAATATCACATTTGATAATCCATGGTCTTTTTCCTTCAAAATACTCAACGCCATATTTCCCGGAATACTCCTTAATCCTTCCTCTCTTTACATTCTTAAGCTCCATTATGAATTTCAGTTTTTCAGAATCAATGCCCTTTGGATCATAAATAAATCCGTCTGAATCGGATGATGTAACAACTTTTCCACCGAGCTGATTCACCTTTTCAGTAGCAAATTGAGCTACATTACCTGATCCTGAGATACATACTGTTTTGCCTTTTATGCTGTCACCGTGTGTTGCGAGCATCTCCTCTGCAAAATAGGTAGCCCCATAACCAGTTGCCTCCGGGCGGATAAGAGAGCCTCCCCATTCAATACCTTTACCAGTCAGCACGCCGGTAAATTCATTTTTGAGTCTTTTATACTGACCAAACAGAAAACCTATTTCGCGACCGCCAACACCTATATCACCGGCAGGGATATCTGTGTCGGCACTTATATGACGAAAAAGCTCCGACATAAAACTCTGACAGAAACGCATCACTTCGTTATCCGATTTACCCTTAGGATCAAAATCAGAACCGCCCTTGCCGCCACCCATTGGAAGTGTAGTGAGACTATTCTTAAAAGTCTGCTCAAATGCAAGAAATTTCAGAATACCCATATTAACAGTTGGGTGAAAACGGAGGCCTCCTTTATAGGGGCCTATTGCACTGTTCATTTCAATCCTGTAACCACGGTTAATCTGAACCTCACCCTTATCATCGAGCCATGGAACCCTGAAGATTATAGTACGCTCAGGTTCAGCAATCCGCTCCAGAATCTTTGCATGTTTATACTTTGGATTTTCTTCAATAAAAGGGATAAGAGATTCTGAAACCTCCTGAACGGCCTGATGAAATTCGTTTTCACCCGGGTTTTTGGCTTTTATCATGGCCATGAACTGTTGTACTCTGGGGTCCATAAATTTAAGTTTTGGTTAAGAATGTTTGAAAAGTTAAAAGTATGAAATCTAAATTAATATTATATAGCCCGGTATAAATTTCCAGGATAACATTTTAATAATCCTTTAAATTCCATTTGCAGAAGAAGTGAAGATAGTTTATAGACAGGCATTTCGAGTGATCTGCAAATTACATCGATAGGCAATTCACCTTCTTTGGAGATTAATTCAAAAACAAGTTTTTCATTATCGCTCAGTTCTGAGAAGAGGGTTCTCTGAACCGGGGGTCTCGATTTTTCAGGCTTCCAGTTCAAAAAATATTCAATATCATCAGAGCATTCAATAAGTGCTGCTTTATTGTTTCTGATAAGGTCATTGCATCCGGCTGACCATTGATCATCAGGTCTGCCCGGTACTGCGAAAACATCGCGGTTATATGAACTTGCAATGTCCGCTGTTATCAATGCTCCACCCTTGATTCCCGATTCAATAACAAGTGTTGCATCCGAAAGACCGGCAATAATACGGTTCCTTTTTATGAAATTATTTCGCTCCGGTAAGGCATTTGAAAGAAAATCTGAAAGCAGACCCCCGTTTTTTAACATTGCATTTGCTGTTGACCTGTGTATTGAAGGATAGATTGTTTTGAATCCATGACCTAAAACCCCGATTGTCTGCAGATTATTTGCAAGTGCTGCCTTATGGGATGCAATATCAACCCCATAAGCCAAGCCGCTGATGATAATAAGATCGGGATGGTCTGCTGCCAGACCTCCTATTATCTTTTCACATACCTCTTTTCCCCTGGTAGTGGCATTCCTGGTTCCAACAACACTCAGAATTTTGGAGGCATTGAGATCCGAATTTCCCATAAAATAAAAGACTACAGGAGAATCATCACATTGCCTGAGACGGAAAGGATAATCATCGTCGAGGTAAAAAAAGGTTTTAATATTATTTTTTTCAACGTATTCAGCCTCTTTTTCAGCTGCAGCAAGGTATGATCTGTCACATATATATTGTGCAAGGCCAGGACCTATCCCCGGAATTTTGGTGAGGTTCCTGTACGATTCATGAAAAACAGCTTCAACACTGCCGAAATGAGAAACAAGTTTACGTGCATTAATATCACCTATACGCGGAATAAGGCTTAAGGCAATTTTATGCTTTAGCGAAAGTTCTGACATAGCACAAGAATTTGAGACATACAAATATAAAAAAAAGCCCCCCATCCCATAAAGGAGGGCTAATATTTATTTTATTTTGGAACTCTCTATAATACTGTGAATTAACCCCCTTCAGGGGGCGGGGGCTAGATAACTCCCATATCGAGCATAGAATTTGCAACCTTCAGGAAACCTGCAATATTTGCTCCCTTAACATAATCAACATAACCATCGTCACGCTTGCCGTATTTGACGCATTGGCCATGAATGTTGACCATTATCTCATGAAGGCGATTATCGACTTCCTGGCTGTTCCATCGGAGTTTCATTGAATTCTGGGTCATCTCAAGTCCTGATGTTGCTACCCCTCCTGCATTAACAGCTTTACCGGGAGCAAATAATATATTGTGCTTGTGGAATTCTTCAACAGCCTCGGGGGTACATCCCATGTTTGATACTTCAGCTACCATGAGAACTCCGTTGCTTATCAGTATTTTTGCATCTTCGCCTGTCAGTTCATTCTGGGTGGCACAGGGAAGGGCAATATCGACCTTTACTTCCCAGGGGCGTTTGCCTTCGTGGAATTCAACACCTTCAAAAGCATAAGAATAAGGTTTTACAATATCTTCATTTGAAGAACGAAGTTCGAGCATATATTCAATCTTCTTTCCGGAAATACCATCAGGATCATAAACATAACCGTCTGGTCCTGAGATTGTAACTACTTTACCTCCAAGTTCTGTGGCTTTTAGCGCAGCGCCCCAGGCTACATTACCAAAACCAGATATTGAAATTGTTTTACCTTTGATAGTTTCCTTCTTAGTGGCCAGCATCTCCTTGGCAAAATAGATCCCTCCGTACCCGGTAGCTTCAGGACGTATAAGTGATCCGCCCCAGTTACTGCCTTTACCGGTAAGAACACCTGTATGTTCACCGGAAAGCCGTTTATACATGCCATACAGGAACCCAATTTCACGGCCACCAACACCTATATCTCCCGCAGGTACATCTGTTTCAGGGCCAATGTATTTCCACAGTTCGAGCATAAAGGATTGACAAAACCTCATTACTTCAGCATTTGATTTTCCTTTCGGATCAAAATCAGATCCCCCTTTCCCACCACCCATCGGTAACGTGGTAAGGGCATTTTTAAAGATCTGTTCAAATCCAAGGAACTTGAGAATAGAAAGGTTGACACTCGGGTGAAAACGAAGACCTCCTTTGTAAGGCCCAATTGCATTGTTAAACTGAATCCGGTATCCAAGGTTTACTTTGACATTACCTTCATCATCAACCCATGGAACTTTAAATGTCAGCACACGGTCAGGTTCGATAATACGTTCAATGATATTAGCAGATTCAAATTGAGGGTTCTCGTTATAAACCTCTTCAATTGATTCCAGTACTTCTCTCACTGCCTGTAAATATTCAACCTCACCAGGATGCTTCTTGCTGAGGTTGTTCATGATCTTATCTACATTCATATCTTAATTATTTAAGTTAGTTGTCAATCTGAAAATATTATGTCTCAAATTTCAATCTGTTAAAGATCATTAAAAATGATAAAACTCATGTTATCAGTTGATAACATTTATATTTTTGATCCGTACAGGTTAAGAGCATTCAGGACTTTTTTTCTCTGTTCACTATTAAGCGCACTGATGAAAACCGAAGGATATTTTGCAACTCCTTTATTAACCCGCTGAAAAAGGATGATACTCATAATAAGTCCAAAAAGCTTTGATTCTGTTTTATACCCTGAAAAAGTTCGCTTGTTAATTTCGACAGAATTCTTCTTTCCCCCAACAATCCCGGTTGTAAAATACCTGAAAACAATATTTTCACCATCATCGGAAAAGTAGATAAACTGATAATTTAAAAACATAGGAAGGAATACCACGAAGGCATATAATGCAACAAGTATCAGGGTCCAGCCTGTTTCACTCAAACCAAGGACAGGATACTTGATCAGTTTTGCCACATATGTCATTGCAATGTATGCCAGGAATAATACTGTGGCTCCGAATAATCTGATTCTAAGGCTAATAATAGTTCTGGTATTATCGAATGTCATGGGTTGAGATTTTAGTAAACTTAATTCGTTTTTTTTTATAAATGTTGCAGTTAACTGGAATTCTTACATGGTAAAAATCAGTTTTTCAGGTTTTTAACGTCTGGACTTGAAAAATTTAACTAATATTTCCCTGCATTTTTTTCCCAGTATTCCGTGAGTTACCTGAGTTTTAGGATGAAGAAGAGAACCTGAAATTGTTCTGAATCCTTTTTTCTCATCAGATGCTCCGAAAGTAAGCCCTGCTGCCTGACTCCAGCCAATTGCCCCTGCACACATTGCACAAGGTTCGAGAGTTACGTAGATTGTGCAATCAGTCAGGTATTTTCCGCCAAGGTAGTTTGTGGCAGCCGTAATTGCCTGCATTTCAGCATGGGCTGTTGGATCTCTTAACGTCTCGGTGAGATTATGTGCTCTTGCAATTATCATGTCATTAAATACTACAACAGCGCCAACAGGAACCTCCTGCTTGTCAAGTGCCTTCTCTGCTTCAGCAAGAGCTGCCATCATGAAGTTTTCTTCTTTGGTATGAACCATAATTCCCGGATTAACGATCTAAAATTATAAAGAAAAACGGGATTTCCCATTTCATCTTTCATCTGATAATTTTCTTATTTTTGCTGAAATTTAAATAGGAGACCATGTACAGAACACACACATGCGGAGAGTTGACAATTAAAAATGCCGGAACTGCAGTTATTTTATGCGGTTGGGTTCAGAAATCAAGAGATCTTGGTGGTATGACATTTGTTGATCTCCGCGATCGTTATGGAATCACACAACTGGTATTTAACATGGAGACCAACAGGGAACTGTGTGAAAAAGCGCGCAAACTGGGTCGTGAATTCGTAATACAGGCAAAAGGGAAGATAAGGGAACGCAGTAATAAGAATCTTAAGATACCGACAGGTGAAATTGAAATTGATACTGAAGAGATCACAATTCTTAACCATAGCGAAGTTCCCCCTTTTACTATTGAAGAGGAGACTGACGGAGGGGAGGAGTTAAGGATGAAATACCGGTATCTGGACCTTAGAAGAACATCTTTAAAAAATAACATTATTCTTCGTCACCGGGTTTCGCAGGAAGTTCGTAAGTATATGGATTCCATAGGATTTATTGAAGTTGAAACCCCGATGCTGATAAAATCAACTCCCGAAGGAGCCCGCGATTTTGTGGTACCTTCACGGATGCAGCCTGGCACTTTTTATGCTCTTCCCCAATCGCCCCAGACATTGAAACAATTATTAATGGTTGCCGGATTTGACAGGTATTTTCAGATAGTAAAATGCTTCAGGGACGAAGATCTTCGGGCCGACAGGCAACCCGAATTTTCACAAATCGATTGTGAAATGTCGTTTGTTGAACGTAATGATATATTGGAAACTTTTGAGGGATTGGCAAAATATCTGTTCAGACAGGTAAAGGGTATAGAATTCAATGAACCATTTTTACGGATGCCATACCAGGAAGCGATGGAAACATACGGATCGGATAAACCTGATCTTCGTTTTGGTATGAAATTTAAGGAACTTACACAACTAGTGAAAGGTCATAACTTTGCGGTTTTTGACAGTTCAGATTATGTTGGAGGAATATGTGTTGAGGGATGCGCTGAATATTCAAGGAAACAGCTTGATGAACTGACGGAATTTGTCAAAAAACCTCAGATAGGAGCCAAAGGTCTGGTTTATGTCAAATATGGCGCTGATGGCATTCTAAAATCATCTGTTGATAAATTTTATTCCTCTGAAGAACTTACGAAATGGGCAGTTGACATGAATGCCGGTGAGGGAGATCTGATGCTTATTCTTGCCGGGGATCGTAAGAAGACGTTAACCGCATTGGCGGAATTACGGCTTGAAATGGGTAAGAGGCTTGGTTTACGGTCGAAGGAAAAATTTATGCCGCTGTGGGTCGTTGACTTTCCACTTTTCGAATGGGATGATGAAACAAAGAGGTTTTATGCAATGCATCATATGTTTACATCACCAAATCCTGATGATTTAAATCTTATGGAAACTGATCCGGGTAAAGTCAGAGCCAATGCTTATGACCTTGTAATAAACGGCGTGGAAATAGGAGGAGGATCTATCAGGATACATGATGCGACTGTACAGAAGCTTATGTTTAAAGTGTTGGGATTCAGCGAAAAAGATGCAGAAGAACAATTTGGTTTTTTGCTTAATGCATTTAAGTATGGAGCGCCGCCTCATGGTGGTATTGCCTTCGGATTTGACAGGTGGGTTGCAATGTTCGGCGGTCAGGATTCAATCCGTGATTTTATTGCTTTCCCCAAAAATAATACCGGGCGGGATGTTATGCTCGATACGCCTTCTCAAATTCTTGATAAGCAACTCAATGAGTTAATGCTTGATATCCGGAAACCAAAAAAAAATTAGACTCTATTTTCCGTCGGATGGCCCAATAAGCTTAATAATTATAACACCATTACCACCCCTGCTTCCATAAATCGAAGTTTCGGAACCCTTTAAAACCTCAATAGATTTTACCATCTGAGGCATTATGTCATTAATGTCGGTGGTAGGTATATCATTAACAATAAAAAGAGGTTCGGTGCCACCTAACAAACTGGATGCTCCCCGAATCATTACTTTGTTACCATTTACCTGAACACCAGGCTGCTGCCGTAACATCTCATAAATATTCTGGTAAGATGCATATTTTTTGTTCAGACCATCAACTTTGTCAACAGGTGCGATCAGATTCTTCTTTTTAACAGATCCGTAATTGGTATTAACTGATTCTTCGCCATTCGGATCTTTCTGAATATTTCTTTCAGACAAGACGTCTATCGGAAGTGAAAAATTAATCTCTGTTTGTCCATTTATAACCGACTCAGTTACTCCTCCCGAAAAAGGAAGAACACTTATAATCTTGGATTCAGTATGGACCTTAACCTTGTAAAATCCATTTTTGTTGGTAAACTTATGAGTATTTATATTATCAACGAGTATCGTTGCTCCTGCAACAGGTCTTTTATTAACATCCGTTACAAAACCCGAGATATTAATTTTTTTACTGTTTTTTTGCCCATATAAAAGAGTAACTGGTAAAGCCAGACTTAAAATAATCAGGAATAGTTTAATCTTCATTTTAATGGTAGTTTAATATTTTCAGCAAGTTAAACGTAATAAAGGAAAAAATCAAAAAAACTTTGTTAAATGATTCTTCCGATTAGGGTTGCTGAAGTGCATTTTTCAACTAGTACTCTTACATATTCACCTTTTTTATGATTTTCTCCGGGAAATACGACAACTTTATTCTGGGATGTCCGGCCGGAAAGATATTCTGTTGATCGTTTTGAAAAGCCCTCTATCAGAACTTCAAAAGTTTTTCCGACATCATTCTTTTTTGATTTTGAAGAAAGAGAGTTCTGCAGATTGATCATTTCATTGAGACGGGTTGCTTTAACTTCTTCGGGAACATCATCTTCATATTTTCGTGCAGCTTTGGTGCCTGGTCTCTCGCTGTACCTGAACATATAAGCAAAGTCAAACCCTGCCCATTCCATAAGTGAGAGGGATGCTTTATGGTCATCTTCAGTCTCGGTGCAAAAACCAGTTATCATATCGGTTGAAAGTGAACAATCGGGAAGGAAGGAACGAATTGATTCAATTCGTTCCATATACCATTCCCTGGTATATTCGCGGTTCATCAATTTAAGAATGCGGCTGCTTCCACTTTGTGCAGGCAGATGAATATGCCGGCAAATATTTTCATGCTCAGACATTTTTTGCAGGAGATCATATGACAGATCTTTTGGATGTGAAGTAGAGAATCTTACTCTGAGAAGAGGATTTACCAAAGAGACTTTTTCAATAAGTTCAGGAAACCGGATAGTATGAATATCATCTTTCCAGTTATATGAATCGACATTCTGACCAAGAAGTGTCACTTCGCGATAACCCTTATCTGACAGTTCGTGAACCTCTCTCAAAATCGATCCGGGGTCACGGCTTCTTTCGGCTCCCCTTACATACGGAACAACACAGTATGAACACATATTATTACAGCCCCGCATGATAGAAACAAAAGAAGAAACTCCGTTTTTATCCAGCCGCACAGGTGAAATATCGGCATAAGTCTCTTCACGTGAGAGCAATACATTGACAGCTTTATGATCCGATTCTGCTTCAGCGACCAGAAGAGGTAATTCCCGGTATGCATCGGGGCCAACTACAATATCAACCAGCTGCTCTTTCTCAAGAAGTTTATCCTTGAGCCTTTCAGCCATACAGCCGATTATTCCGATCCTGATACTGCTTTTCTTCTTTTTCAGATGGCTGATGGCTTTAAGGCGGCCCCATATCCGCTGCTCGGCATTTTCGCGTATTGAACAGGTATTTAAAAGTATAAGATCTGCATCATTAATGTCCTCTGATGATTCAAACCCGGCATCTGAGAGAATAGCAACAACAACCTCACTGTCAGCCACATTCATCTGGCAACCGTAAGTTTCGATATATACTTTCTTTGACATTGAATATTTTGCTTTAATAATTGCACAAAAGTATAAAGTATGAGTGAGGTATAAAAGAAATATTTAAATTTGCATCCGGTAAATTAAATCTTTAATTATATGTCAGGTCATAGTAAATGGTCAACAATTAAGCGTAAGAAAGGCGCGATTGACGCCAAAAGAGGAAAGATTTTTACTAAGATAATCAAAGAGATTATCATTGCTGCCAAAGAAGGAGGGGGGGACCCCGAAACCAATGCACGTCTCAGGCTTGCTGTCCAGAACGCTAAGGGAGCAAATATGCCTAAGGATAATATTGACAGNGCAATTAAAAAAGCTGTCGGCGCTGACGCGGAAAGCTTTATCGAANCATCTTTTGAAGGATACGGTCCNCATGCAATTGCAGTATTTGCAGAATGTCTGACAGATAATAATAACAGGACAGTGGCTTCGGTCAGATCAGTTTTTAATAAGTATGGAGGGAACCTGGGAACCAAAGGATCACTCAGTTTCCTGTTCGACAGGAAAGGTGTATTTACTATTAAGAACGAAGGCTTATCTATTGAAGAACTTGAACTGGAAATGATTGATGCCGGTGCAGAAGATTTTGAAGTTGATGGTGACAGCGTAACGATTACCTGTGCAAAAGAAGATTTTGGAAGCGTTAACAGGAAGCTAAATGAACTTGGGATTGAGCCCGAAGAGGCTGGTTTAAAAAGAATCCCCAATGACACTAAAAAGCTTGATCTGGAATCAGCAAAAAAAGTTCTGAGATTTATTGAAGTTCTTGAAGATGATGATGATATACAAAATGTCTATCATAATCTTGAGATGACAGATGAACTGGCCGAAGAATTAGAATAAAGAGTTTACAGTAATTCTGAATCTGAATGATAAAGAAGGCATATCCGTTTTTATTCTCTATGTATTTTGTTACTTTTGCGGCATGAATCGGATAATCTTTTTTTTGTTTCTCTTTTTAATCTTTTCACCTGATATCAGCCAGGCGCAGGCATTTATTAAGACATCCGACCTTTTTCAGAATAAGGATGAAAATGATTCCGCTGGTCGTTTGAATATTACTCAGAATCCGGGTATTGATACACTGATCAGCAGGTATATCCTAAGCAACAAAAAACATTTAACTACAGATGGTTCACAGGGCATGGAAGGATTCCGGATACAGATTTATTACAATTCCTCCAGATCGGCCCGTGAAGGATCAGCTAAAGCAAAAGCCGAATTTATCAGTAAATTCCCTGATATAGATTCGTACGCTCAATATACCGACCCCGGATATTTTAAAATCAGGGTAGGCAATTACAGAACTAAGACCGAAGGATTCAAAGATTTTATGTTGATCCGGAAAGAGTTTCCGGATGCATACTTCGTACCGGATGTTATCAACTTCCCGGACGTGAATAAAAAATAGCTATGAGCGATAGTATAAAACATGAATGCGGCATTGCAATGTTAAAATTGCGTAAGCCGATGGAATATTATATTGAAAAATACGGTACATGGTCTTATGGGTTGCAGAAAATGTACCTTATGATGGAAAAGCAGCACAACCGCGGTCAGGATGGTGCAGGGATTGCAGGGATTAAATTAAATGTTCAGCCCGGGAACAGGTACATTTTCCGGCAGCGTTCAAATCAGGCAAATCCGATCAAAGAGATTTTTGGGCTTATTTATCAGGATATTGACAAAATAAGCTTAAATCACCAGGAAGAATTAAAAAATCCGGTTTTTATAAAAGATAATGTGCCTTTTGCATGTGATATCTATCTGGGCCATCTCAGGTATGGCACTTATGGCAATTATAATATTGATTATGTCCACCCTGTAAGCCGCGAAAACAACTGGAAATCGAAAAACCTGGTTATGGCCGGAAATTTCAACCTTACAAATGTGAGAGAAGTTTTCAATAGTCTGGTGAAGTTAGGTCAGAATCCGGTGGATTTCTCCGATACCGTCACTATTCTGGAAAATGTAGGCCATAGGCTGGATGAGGAGAACGAGAGACTTTACTGGCAATTCAAGGAACAGGGATACTCAAAAAAAGATATTTCCCCCCTAATAGAAAAAAACCTCGACGTGGCATCCATTTTAAGAAAAGCAAGCCGTAACTGGGACGGTGGATATGCTATGGCAGGAATGGTTGGCCATGGTGACTCATTTGTAATGCGCGACCCTGCAGGCATACGTCCTGCATTTTATTATATTGATGATGAGATAGTTGCAGTGGCGTCTGAAAGACCTGTGATTCAGACAATATTTAATGTCAGGACAGATAATGTTCTGGAACTTCCACCTGCAAGTGCATTAATAATTAAAGCATCAGGGGAGCCTGTAATAGAAAAGATCAGGGATGAAACCGAACCAAGAAAATGTTCTTTTGAAAGAATCTATTTCTCGAGGGGGACAGATAAATCTATTTACAGGGAAAGAAAAAAACTTGGAGAACTGTTAACTCATCCTGTTCTCAAAGCTGTGAATTATGATATTGAAAATACAGTCTTCTCATATATCCCGAATACTGCTGAAAGCGCCTTTTACGGATTGATAAAAGGGGTTGAAGATTATATAAATAAAACAAAGATTGAAGCTATTCTTGACAAAGGAGATAAACTTACTCATGAAGAACTGGAGAAGATAATTCAACAGCGGCCCAGAGTCGAAAAAATTGCTGTAAAGGATGTGAAACTGAGAACCTTTATTACAGGTGATAACAGCAGGGACGACCTGGTAGGCCACATATATGATGTTACTTATGGAGTAATCCGCAGAGGTGTCGATAGTCTGGTAGCTATTGATGACTCAATAGTACGTGGGACAACCCTGAAAAAGAGTATTATAAGGATCCTCAACAGACTCGATCCAAAGAAAATCGTTATCGTTTCTTCCTCTCCGCAATTGCGTTACCCCGATTGTTATGGTATTGACATGGCCAAACTTGGTGATTTTATTGCATTTAAAGCCGCAATTCAATTACATAAAGATAAGGGAAACGAAGAGCTGATACGGAAGCTTTATAATGACACCAGGTCAGAACTTCTTAAGCCTGTTGAGCAGATGAGAAATATTGTCAAGGATATTTATAAGCCATTCTGTCCCGATGAGATATCCGGGAAAATATCTTCAATGTTGAAGACAGATGATATCGGAGCTGAAGTAGAAATTATTTTTCAGTCTATTGAGGGTCTCCACGAAGCAATTCCGGGCCATTCGGGTGATTGGTACTTTACCGGGAATTATCCTACACCCGGTGGTAACAAAGTTGCCAACCAGTCATTTGTTAACTATATGGAGGGCAGGAATGTAAGGGCTTATTGATTTTCGTGTGAAAACCATGTTATTTCAAAGTCCTTCTTATACGAAGCAAGATGCCTGTTTATCTTTTCCACGTAGATATCCTTTAAAGTGATCATTATTCCGGTCTCTTCAACATCACCAAATTTATGATTTATGAACGTGCCAAATGTCCTCATGGTGGGTGACAGGTTCATATAAGCATTGATCAATGGCGGAATATTTTCATTCAGGTTTCTTACTTCCCTTGAAAGGATCTTGTAATTATCCTTGTACCTCCATCCCCTGAAAAGTTTTTTCATCACATCTTCCTGGATGTCTATCTTAGCAGGGTCAATCGGCGTTACAAGATTGTCAGGATCATGAAAGTGTCTTTTCAGAAAATAAAGGATCATATTCCTTGCCTTCTGATTGAAGTGGGGATACATGGTCACTTTTCCGAACAGGTACCTGAGATGATGATTATCGAGAATGATAGCTCCAAGACCATCCCAGAGATTGTCTAATGCAAAAAGACTTTTTCTTCCCATGTTACGCGACTGATAGTCGGGATGAACAAACGACCTGCCCAATTCCATAAGATGGGGATAATATTTTTTAAGAAATTTTTCGGAGAAATGAAAATAATCCGATGATGCTATTTTTGTAATATCGCAATCGGTGCACCCTTTCTTTGGAAAATAAAACCGGTACCCACCGATTATTTCCCTGTTTTCCGGATCCCATACAATAAGTTGCTTCTGGGGATCTACTTTATCAGTGTCAAAATCATCAATATCAATCTCTTGCCCTGTACCTCCCCCGGCATGACGGAACGTTAATTCCCTTACCCTGCCTATCTCATGCATCAAAGACGGTGAATTGTTATTGTCAAAAACATACACTTCATTGTTACCATTATTTGTTGTGCGAAGCAGCTTATCTTTAGTAAGTTCTGCTATTATCTGGTCTTTTGGTAACTGTTTTACTATCTGTTCCATTTATTTAAATTGATAAATCTGATGAATTCGAATAATTTGCCGGATAAGTAAAATGCAATTTAGACATTTTTGTGATTTTGTAATTTTCCCATAAGGTCAGATTGAAGATCATATGATTTCGATTTTACCCACTCAGCCCATTCTGAGGGTGATTTTGCATGATCAAAAGTCTGCCATGGAATACTCTTTCCGAAAATCAGTTTAATCTCTTTATCTTTTTGCCTGAACATCTCATCAGGAAGATAAAGCATTTCAATATTCGCTTTAATACCTATGAAATTTCTCAGGTTGGAAAGATTATAGAAAAAGTTGGAATTCCTACCTGAGAAATAGGCAGGAATGATATCTCTTTTGTGCTGTACAGCCTTGGTTATAAAACTCTTATGCCATTCGAGATCTTTTATCAATCCTCTCTTCTTTCTTGAGCATAAACCGGCCGGGAAATATAATATCTGGCTGTCTGATGCATAAGCCTCTTCTATTTTTGCGGCAGCAAATTTAGCCTGTGACCCATGCTTGTTTACAGGCAGGAATATCCCCGACAGATTTTCAATATTCATAAGGATATCATTTACCGGAAATTTTAAGTCCCTGAAATGTTTTGATATTTCATGAATAAAAACCAGACCGTCAAGACCGCCCAGCGGATGATTAGATACGAAGATATATCTTCCTCTCTCAGGTATATTTTCCTGNCCATAAGCTTTATACCTGATGTTCAGAAATTTCAAGCCTGCTTCAATGAATTCTGAATCTTTTAAATGTCCGCATTCCTTAAGTAACTCATTCAATTCATCCTGATGGACAATTTTTTTAAGATAGTTTATCACAAATGAAGGGACTGTTTTTGCTAATGCCGGATTTTTCGAAAAGAGAACTTTTTCGACATCTATTTTCTGATTAATATTTCCCACTGGTGTATAGTCCATCTTATATTAAATCCCATTGAAAACGGATGCAAAGTTACCAATTTTATGGTAAGATTATAATCTGATATTTTCTGACCCCGATGTTCGGGATCATGTGAAAAAGCACGCAAAGATATACCCAGGTCTTTATCTTCTTTATCACTTTTTCATAAAATTTATGTCTCCATTGCGGTCAATATTATATGATTCCTGAAATCAGGAAATCCCCCCAATTCAGTACAGCATTAAAAAAGCAGGTAAAAAGTTATCAACAAAATGTAAATAAGTGGGGTAAAGTGGGGTAAAGTGGATAATTTTTATTTATTTTAGCCCGGTAATTATAAAAAGCCAGATGGCCACATTTATAGGTGATTATACGTGTAAGGTGGATGTAAAAGGAAGGGTGATACTTCCAATGGCATTCAAAAAGCAGGTACCTGCTGATACGCAGGATCATTTTGTGGTACGGAAAGACATATTTGAAAATTGTCTTGTTCTCTATTCGATTGAAGATTGGGACAGACAACTGGAAAAGATCAGGAGGAAGATCAATCCTTATAACCGTGAACATAATATGTTCCTCCGTAACTTCTTTAAAGGAACAGCCGAATTAACTCTCGATAGTAATAACAGGATGTTGATTCCTAAGCGGTTACTCGACCTCATAGGTGCCAGTAGAGATGTTGTTCTTGCCGGACAGGATGGCAGGATAGAAATATGGTCAGCAGAAATCTATGAGAAAATTGATATGCCTCCTGATGATTTTGCCGACCTGGCTGAAAAACTTATGGGCGGACCAAATATTGAATCTGAAAAATAATGGTTTATCATATACCCGCGCTTCTGAATGAGAGTATTGAGGGGCTGAATATCCAGCCTGAAGGGATTTATATTGATGTAACTTTCGGTGGAGGAGGGCACTCACTTGAAATTCTGAAACGACTCACAACGGGAAAACTGATAGCTTTTGACCAGGATGAAGATGCAGTAAANAATGTNCCTGAAGATAAAAGACTCCTTTTCCTGAACCAAAACTTCCGGTTTCTGAAAAACAATCTCAGGTTTAATAGTATCAACACGGCAGATGGTTTGATTGCCGACCTTGGGGTATCGTTCCATCAGTTCGACGAACCGGAAAGAGGATTCACTTTCAGACACGATGCTCCCCTTGATATGAGGATGAATAAAAGCAGCACAATTTCAGCAGCAGACCTGCTTAATATGACTGAGGAATCAGCCCTTGCCGATATCTTCTATAACTACGGTGAGCTTACAAATTCAAGAAGGATTTCAAAAGAGATTGTCGCACTACGCTCGGTAAAGNCTCTGGCAACGGTAAATGACATAATGGNGGCTATAGGAAAACTGGCTCCTTACAGACAGGAAAATAAATTCTTTGCAAGAGTATTTCAGGCTTTACGAATAGCTGTCAACAATGAAATTGAAAGCCTGAAAGAGATGCTTGAGCAGGCGCTGGCCATTCTTAATAGCGGAGGAAGACTTGTGGTGATAACATATCATTCGCTTGAAGACAGGGTTGTGAAAAATTTCATGAGGACAGGCAATTTTGAAGGGATTGAAAAGAAAGATTTTTATGGCAATCCGGAGACTCCCTTCAGAATGATAACAAAAAAAGGTATTACACCGGGTGACCTGGAAATTGCAGGTAACAGCAGGTCGAGAAGTGCCAGATTAAGGATAGCTGAAAAGATTTGAAGTATGGCAGAAAATAAAGATATAAATAAAAAGCAGGTCAGGACCAGCAGTTTCATGAAGGAGCTTCTGAGTGGCACCATGGTCTCGGATAAGATAATACTTAAGAATCTCGGATACGTAATGATGCTCACATTTCTGGGTGCTGTTTATATAGGTAACAGGTTTCATGCAGAGAAGATCACCAGGGAATTGGCGAAGATCCAGCGGGAAGTCAAAGACCTGCGGGCTGAATCACTTTCTACTTCAGCTGATCTGATGGCTGTAAGTAAACAGTCTGAAGTATTCAGACTGGTAAGAGAAAAGGGACTTAATCTCGAAGAATTGAAAACTCCTCCATATAAATTGCTTGTCGGCAAAAAGTAAATAAGATGGCAGTAAGAGATGAAATAGTATGGCGCAGTGGCATTGTTTATATTGTGATTGCCCTGCTTGCTGTTGCTATTCTTGTAAGGATACTGATACTTCAGTATGTACAGCATGGGAAATGGTCTGCCATGAGTGAAAAGTATGTATACAGGACTGCTGAAATGCCTGCAGACAGAGGGGATATACTGGCTCACGACGGACGTATTCTGGCAAGCTCTGTACCTTATTATACAATATACATGGACACCAGGAGTTCTGGAATGGCCGCTTCAACATGGTCGAATGGTATAAATGGTTTATCAGCCGGTTTGTCACGTCTGCTGGGAGAGAGGTCTCCTGCCGGATGGAAAGCAGTAATAAGTGATGCAAGGAAAAGAGGTGACCGCTATTTTCTTATTAAGCGAAAAGTTGATTATGAGACACTTAAGAAATTAAGAGAGCTGCCTGTTTTCAGAGAAGGGCAATACAAGGGAGGAATGGTTGCTCAGGCTGAAAACAGAAGAATACTTCCGAACAACGAACTTGCTACCAGAACAATAGGATATCTTAATCTGGGAAGTGAAGGTAATGAGGTCGGAATAGAGGGAGCTTTTGATAAGGAACTTGCAGGTAAAAACGGAGTTGTNGTTAAACAAAGGCTTACCGGAGGCGACTGGATAACTGTTGACGGTGTCAGTAGTGTGGAATCGCGGGACGGGAATGATGTTGTTACAACAATAGATATCGATCTTCAGGATGTTGCAACAGCCGCCCTTCTGAACCAGTTGAGAAAGCATGATGCACACCATGGCTGTGCTGTTCTGATGGAAGTGGCTACAGGCGATATAAGAGCCATTGCCAATCTTGAACTTGGCAATGATGGCGGCTATCACGAAACTTATAATTATGCAGTGGGAGAGAGTACCGAACCAGGCTCTACATTTAAACTTCCTGCTCTGATGGCTGCCATAGAAGACGGAGTGATTGATACCGGCGATATCGTTGACACCGGCACAGGAAGCGTCAGGTTTTATAACAAGATCATCCGCGATACGAAAGAGGAAGGCTATGGAAAGCTTACCGTAAAAGAGGTCTTTGAGAAATCTTCAAATGTAGGGACGTCCAAACTTATCTATGAGAATTATAAAGATAAGCCAAAGGATTTTGTGAACAGGCTTTATGCAATGAAGCTTAATGAAAAGCTTAATCTTCAGATAAATGGTGAAGGAGCACCGGTGATAAGGTATCCCGGCGATAAATTATGGTCGGGGCTTTCACTGCCGATGATGTCGCATGGCTACGAGATACTATTGACCCCATTGCAGATTCTTACTTTTTATAACGCTGTTGCCAATAACGGACGGATGATGCGTCCCCGGTTTGTAACAGCGATTACCCGTAATGGAAATGTGATCAGAAGAATTAACCCTGATGTAATTATAAATTCCATTGCATCCAATTCAACAATCAGAAAAGCGAAAAAGATGATGGAAGGTGTTGTTCAGCAAGGCACAGCGACTAACCTTAAAAATGCAAATTATAAGATTGCCGGAAAAACAGGAACAGCACAGATTGCTAAAGATAAATATGGGTACAGACAGGGTGCCCGAATTTCATACCAGGCCTCTTTTGTCGGCTATTTTCCTGCTGAAAATCCATTATATTCCTGTATAGTTGTTGTCAATGCTCCTTCAAACGGGGTCTATTATGGCAACCTGGTAGCAGGATCTGTCTTCAGGGAGATATCGGATAAGGTTTACTCTACAACTTTCTTCCGCGATTACAATCAGGAAGCCAATGATGACAAAATTATAAAAGCACCTGAAGCCGGCAACGGATACCGGGCCGATATTAATGAAGTGCTTAAAAATTTAAAAGTAAGATATAAACGAACTGCCAGCAATGATTGGGTGGCTACCAGGGAAAGCGGGGATACTATCAGGCTGGCAGGAGTAAAATTACAGGAGGGACTTGTTCCGGATGTCAGAGGAATGAGCCTGCGGGACGCAATTTACTTGCTCGAAAATTTCGGATTGAGAGTCAGGTACAGCGGCAAAGGGAGGGTATTAAGGCAGTCACCGGAGCATGGCGCAAGGATCTATGACGGAAGTATTGTTTCTCTTGAACTGAATATGTGAGATGAAGAAGATTAAAGACATAATTAAAGGGATTAATATAGTTTCTCTTACGGGAGACGAAAACGCTTTGATATCCGGTATCGGATTTGATTCCCGAAAGATCACAGAAGGCTTCCTGTTTGTTGCGGTAAAAGGTTCAAAGTCAGATGGTCATGATTTTATCAGGAATGCCATTAATTCAGGCGCTTCAGCTGTTATTTGTGAAGAACTTCCTGAAAATCCGGATAAGGGGATAATCTGGATTAAAACCTCCGATTCAGCCAAAGCGCTGGGCATCACAGCTTCAAACTTTTTCGGAAATCCCTCAGCAGATCTCAAACTGGTGGGTGTTACAGGTACAAACGGGAAAACTACAATTGCTACACTTCTTTACAGGATGTTCTCCGGACTGGGTTATAAATGCGGACTCTTCTCAACTGTCTGCAATTACATTATCAATAAAGAACTTCCTGCAACACATACGACTCCCGATCCGGTTCAGCTGAACAAGCTTTTAGCCGAAATGGTTGAGGCAGGATGTGATTATGCATTTATGGAAGTGAGTTCACATTCGGCTGATCAGCAGCGAATTGCAGGTCTCAGGTTCAGAGGCGCAATTTTTACAAACCTTACTCACGATCATCTCGATTATCATAAGACTTTCGACAATTACCTTAAAGCAAAGAAAAGCTTTTTCGATTCTTTAAATCCTGACGCTTTTGCACTTGTAAATATCGACGACAAAAATGGAAGGGTGATGCTGCAAAACTGCAAAGCCATTCATTATACTTTTTCTGTCAGGGGAATGGCAGATTTCCGGTGCAATATTATTGAACAGAGTTTTGGAGGAATGGCGTTAAGAATTCAGGGAGAAGAGGTCTGGACCAGATTTATCGGCGATTTTAACGCTTCCAACCTTCTGGCAGTATTTGCTGCATCTGAACTTCTTGGCGCTGAAAAGAAAGAGGTGCTTACAATTCTGAGCGATCTTCATCCGGTGCAGGGGAGGCTCGAGATAGTAAAAACAGATAGCGGAATTGCAGGAATTGTCGATTATGCGCACACGCCTGATGCTTTATTAAATGTAATTGATACTTTAAATAAGATCAGGGAAGGGAGCATTCAACTTATTACAGTAGTGGGAGCGGGAGGAGACAGGGATCGGACCAAGCGGCCAGAAATGGCTGCAATATCGGCAGCAGGAAGCACGAAGGTCATACTCACTTCCGATAATCCGAGAACTGAAGACCCCGAAAAAATCCTTGATGATATGGAAGCCGGAATAACTCCTGACATGAAAAGAAAGACACTCAGGATCACTGACAGGCGTGAAGCTATTAAAACAGCAGTAATGCTTGCTGATAAGGGAGATGTGATACTTGTTGCCGGGAAAGGGCATGAGACCTACCAGGATATTAAAGGTGTGAAACATCATTTCGACGACAGGGAGGAACTTATGGAAGCATTATTACAGAAATAATTCAGGAAAAAAATGTTATACTATTTGTTTCAATATCTTGAAACTCTGAATATACCCGGTGCGGGAATTTTTAACTACATTTCTTCCAGGTCGGCAGCAGCAGTTATCACCTCCCTCCTTATTTCTCTGCTGATCGGGAAACGAATAATCCGATACCTTCAGATCAGACAGGTCGGAGAAGTGGTGAGAGATTTGGGTCTCGATGGGCAATACCAGAAAAAGGGCACTCCATCAATGGGTGGAATAATAATAATCTTATCTATTGTGATTCCCACTCTTTTGTTTGCAAAACTCAATAACATTTATATCATACTCATGATGGTGACAACTATCTGGCTTGGATTAATGGGTTTTATAGATGACTATATTAAGATTTTCAGGAAGAACAAAGCAGGGATGGAGGGCCGTTTCAAAATTATCGGTCAGGTCGTACTTGGTTTTATCGTAGGAGTCATTCTTTTTTTCAGCGAAGATGTCATTATAATGGAAAAGGTCAGNCTTTCCGATCTNTCTTCCAGGGAAAAAATTGAACTTTTGGACCCATCAGTNCCGTTAAATGTGCAGGGAGAGATCGCAATGGAGAGGAAATCAACCAAAACTACAATCCCCTTCATTAAAAATAATGAGTTCGATTATGCCTGGCTTGTTTCATTTATTAATGAAGAACACAGGCAGCCCTGGACATGGCTGGTATTTGTGGTCATTGTCATTTTTATTGTAACTGCTGTCTCAAATGGAGCTAATCTGACTGATGGCCTGGATGGCCTTGCTACGGGCATTTCGGCAATAATTGGAAGCGCACTTGGAATACTTGCATACGTTTCGAGTAATGTAATCTATGCCAAGTATTTAAATATTATGTTCATACCGCAATCTGAGGAACTGGTAATTTTTGCCAGCGCCTTTATCGGGGCAACTATTGGTTTTTTGTGGTACAATTCATACCCCGCGCAAGTTTTCATGGGCGATACCGGCAGCCTTGCTATAGGCGGTATAATTGCAGTTTTTGCCATAATTATCAGAAAAGAATTATTGATACCGATTCTTTGCGGGATATTCCTGGTTGAGAATCTCTCGGTTGTTATTCAGGTCGCCTGGTTTAAAAGAACAAAGAGAAAGTACGGGGAGGGCCGCAGGATATTCCTTATGGCTCCCCTTCATCACCATTATCAGAAAAAAGGATTTACTGAACCTAAGATAGTTACGAGGTTCTGGATAGTGGCAATAATATTGGCTGTAATAAGTATAGTTACACTCAAGATCAGATAGAAAGATGAAAAAGATTGTAATATTAGGAGCAGGAGAAAGCGGTGCAGGATCAGCTGTGTTGGCGCTGAAGCAAGGTTATGATGTATTTGTTTCTGATTCGGGCCAGATTAAAGAGCAATATCGTGAGATACTCCAGAGGTACAATATCAGATGGGAAGAGGGTAATCATTCTGAAAAGGAGATTCTTTCAGCAGATGAAGTTATAAAGAGCCCGGGAATACTTGAAAAGACACCCATAATACTGAAAATCTGTGAAAAAGGTATTCCGGTAATATCCGAAATAGAATTTGCCGGCCGTTTTTCAAAAGGAATTAAAATATGTGTGACCGGCAGCAACGGCAAGACAACCGTCACTAACCTCATATTTCATATCCTTAAAAAAGCAGGGAAAAGTGTTGCAATGACCGGTAATGTCGGAAACAGTTTTGCTATGGCTGTTGCAGAGGGTTCTTACGATTATTATGTAATCGAATTAAGCAGTTTTCAGCTTGATGGAATGTACAATTTCAAAGCTGATATTGCTGTTTTGTTGAATATTACTCCTGATCATCTCGACAGGTACAGTTACAGTTTCCAGAATTATATCGATTCCAAATTCAGGATAACCCAAAATCAGACTGCCTCAGAATACCTTATTTATTGGTCTGATGATCCGATCATTAAGGCAGAATTATCGAAAAAAGAGTATGAAATGACTATGCTTCCCTTTTCAGATACCACTAAAGATAAAATGGTTGCCTATATCGAAAACAAAGAACTCATTCTTGATTATCAACATAAAACCAACCTTATGACCATCCATGAATTGGCTCTGAAAGGCCGTCACAACACCTACAACTCAATGGCTGCTGCCATTGCCGGAAAAGTTTTAAATATCCGCAAAGAGGTCATAAGGGAAAGCCTTGCTGATTTCCAGGGAGTTGAACACAGGCTGGAACCCGTTATTACGGTATGCGGAATAAATTTTATAAATGATTCAAAAGCTACAAATGTCAATTCAACATGGTATGCATTGGAATGTATGGAGACCGATGTAATATGGATAGTCGGGGGGGTAGATAAAGGAAATGATTATTCCGAACTTTTCCCGTTAGTCAAACAGAAAGTCAAAGCGATAGTATGCCTTGGAAAAGATAACAGGAAGATAATCGAGGCATTCAAAGATAAGGTCCAGACTATAGTTGAGACCACATCTGCTGAAGAGGCTGTCAGATCATCATATTATCTGGCTAAAAAGGGTGAAACAGTCTTATTATCACCTGCATGTGCGAGTTTTGATCTTTTCAGGAACTATGAGGACAGGGGCCGGCTGTTCAAACAGGCAGTAAGAAATCTTTAAATAACCTGATATATGGAGCAGGGCTGGTTGACAAAGACATTTAAAGGAGACAGAACCACATGGGGTCTGGTGGCTATTTTTATGATCTATTCCCTGCTTGCTGTTTACAGTTCATCGGCCAGTGTGGCTTTTTTGAAATATGGAGGCAATACGACATATTTTCTGAGAAGTCAGTTTTTTATGCTAATCCTTAGCCTGGGTATAATAGTCATTGTTTCTTATCTTTCTTACAGGATATATTACTCAATGGCAGGCCTTTTTCTGATTATTGCTGCCGGATTGCTTGTGCTGACTTTTGTTTTTGGTTCAAGAGTAAATGAGGCCACACGCTGGTTGGTCATACCAGGTACAGGCTTCAGGCTGCAGACTTCCGATGTTGCTAAAGTTGCGCTTGTTATCTATCTGGCCCGGACACTTGCAAAATATCAGAATGAACTTGATAATTTTTCCCTGGTAACAAAATACCTCATGGTACCGGTAGCGGTCATTTGCGCACTTATTCTGCCTGAGAACCTTTCAACTGCAGTAATGATATTCGGCATCAGTCTGATAATTTTATTTATCGGGAGAGTTCGGTTTAAATTCCTTTTAGCTTATGCAGGAATAGCTGTTGTCGGTATTGTAATGTTCGCAATGGTTCTGACAATGGTGACAAAAGACAACAGGGTACAGGTATGGAAAAACAGGATAGAACATTTCTTTTCCGGTAAAGTTGATGAAGATGGTGATTATCAGTCAAATCAGGCTAAGATAGCTATTTCTACCGGAGGATTATTCGGTAAAGCCCCCGGGAAAAGCACACAGCGAAACATGCTTCCGCAATCAAACTCTGACTTCATTTTCGCCATAATAATTGAAGAATATGGTTTGCTCTTTGGCGCCATTCCTCTGATACTGGCTTATATGATACTACTTTTCAGAGGCATTACAATAGCAAAAAAATGCGAAACAGCCTTCCCTGCCTTTCTGGTGCTGGGCTTGATTACAATGATAGTTGTTCAGGCGATGCTTAATATGCTTGTCGCTGTAGGTCTGTTTCCTGTCACAGGGCAAACACTTCCCATGGTGAGTTGGGGGAGAACCTCTGTGCTGGTGGTCAGCTTTTCTATTGGAGCAATATTAAGTGTCAGCAGGGTAGTTAATGCAAGGATCAAAAAAGAAGAACTCTCTGAGGAAGAGATTTCTGATGAAGGAGAAAAAATTTATGAACCTGCAAAAACATAAGAAGATAATCATAAGTGGCGGAGGTACCGGTGGGCATATCTTCCCGGCTATATCTGTCGCAAATGCTCTCAGGAGAATTGATCCGGAGATGGAGATTCTCTTTGTGGGCGCTGAAGGAAGAATGGAGATGGAAAAGGTTCCGGCAGCAGGTTATAAAATTAAAGGGCTGCCAATAGCAGGAATCCAAAGAAAACTGACGCTGAAAAACTTCAGTGTGCTCTTAAAACTTTTCAAAAGCCTTAAAATGGCTAAGAAAATAATTAATGATTTTAAACCCGATGTGGTCGTTGGTGTCGGAGGATATGTCAGCGGACCGGTACTCCGGCAGGCCGGAAGAATGGGTATACCTACTCTTATCCAGGAGCAGAACAGCTATGCAGGATTAACAAACAAACTTTTGGCTAAAAAAGCTTCAGCAATATGCGTTGCTTATGACGGTATGGAAAAATATTTTCCGGAGGGAAAGATCATCAGGACAGGAAATCCTGTACTTCAGAATTTCGATAATATAAAAGATCTGCGTAACGAAGCACTGGAATCTTTTGGTCTGAAGAGAAACAAACCCGTAATATTGGTTCTGGGAGGCTCACTTGGTGCGGGTACTTTTAATAAAAGCCTTTCCCGGAACATTCAAAAAATCATTGACTCCGGGCACCAGTGGCTTTGGCAGACAGGAAAAAACTACTTCGAAAACGTATCTGCACTGGTTTCTCTTTCCTTTTGTGAAGATATTTCAGTTCATGGATTCATTAACAGGATGGACTATGCCTATGCAGCAGCTGATATTATTGTATCAAGGGCCGGTGCAGGAACAATATCTGAATTGTGCCTTGTAGGTAAGCCCGTAATTCTTATTCCATCACCAAATGTCGCAGAAGATCATCAGACAAGAAACGCAAGAGCTTTGGCGGACAGAGGGGCCGCGTTGTTAATATCTGATAATCAGGCAATTACAAATCTTGTGGATGAAGCTGTGAAGCTGGTATCAGATGAAGAAAGAAAAGCAATACTATCGGGAAATATTTTAAAAATGGCAGACCGGGATTCGGATATCAGGATCGCGAAAGAGGTACTTAATCTTGCACGTGAATGATTGATTTTAAAAATATAGAAGGATTATATTTTGTCGGGATTGGCGGTATCGGCATGAGTGCTCTTGCTTTCTATTTTAACAGGGGAGGATATTCCATAGCGGGGTATGACAGGTCTGAAAGTATTATAACTCACCGACTTGAAGAAACCGGATGTAAAATAACTTATAATGATAAAGTCAATAAAATACCTGACTTATTCAGAAACGCCTCAGGTAAAAGCAAGGTGATAATTGTTTATACACCGGCAATACCTGCTGAAAACCAAATACTTTCATTCTTCAGGGAAAACGGCTACACACTTCATAAGAGGTCGGAGATTCTTGGCGAAATATCATTAAAAACAGATACGCTTGCAGTAGCCGGCACACATGGTAAAACCACTATTTCAACAATGATCGCTCACCTCCTGAAACAATCGCATATCGACTGTTCAGCCTTTCTGGGAGGCATTTCAAAGAATTATGATTCAAACCTGTTGATTGGTGAAGGAAGATATACAGTGATGGAAGCTGACGAATTCGATCGTTCTTTTCACCGGCTCACTCCATTAATGGCAGTTATCACATCACTCGATGCAGATCATCTTGATATTTATGGGAATCATGAGTCAATGATTGTTGCATATAATGAGTTTTGCAAAAAGATAAGAAAAGGCGGCACCCTGGTAATAAACAAGAAGATACAATCAGAAATTATCGTTCCCGATGGTGTTACCTGTTATACATATGGCCCTGATCCTGATGCTGATTACCAGTGTTTTGAAATTGTACATCAAAAAGATTATTACAGTTTTAATATTAAAACACCCGGTGGATTAATTAATGATCTTCATTTTCCTTTTCCGGGGATAATCAATATTGAGAATCTGACAGCTGCTGTCTCAATCGCCCTGCAATGCGGAGTTACCGAACAGGAGATACGTAAAGCTATAGTTCTTTTCCAGGGTGTCAGGCGAAGGTTTGATATAAGGATTAACTGGCCCGGCCTTGCTTATGTTGATGATTATGCCCATCATCCTGAAGAGATACGGGCCTTTATAAAATCAGTAAAAGAGTATTTCAGAGGAAGAAAGATAACCGGAATATTTCAGCCGCACCTTTTTTCACGGACACGCGACCATGCTGATGGATTTGCATCCATACTTGATGAGCTGGACGAAGTAATTCTTCTTCCGATATACCCCGCCCGGGAAAAACCTATTGAAGGTGTCACCTCTGAACTGATATTCGGAAAAATGAAATCATCCGGGAAAAGGTTATTAAACATGGAAGATATACCCGGAAAACTGAATGTAAAAGAAATTGATGTGCTCGTTACAATAGGTGCAGGCGATATAGACAAACTGGTTAATCCGATAGAAGAGATCCTTAAGAGGGAGAGAAAGTGATGAAGAAGGTTTTAAATATATTATTGGTAGTCCCGGTACTTTACCTCATATTAATACCGGTTTACTTTGCCACTAGTGCATTTTCAAAACCATGTGGAGGCATTCAGATAGTAATAAAAGATTCATCTGAATATCATTTTGTTACAAAACGGCAGCTGCAAAATCTTGTTTATGGAAATTCCGAAAGGATAGCTGGTCAGAAGATCAGGGATCTATCGGTGCCGGAAATTGAAAACAGGATAAATGATTTACGGGAACTTAAAGTGGCAGAGGTTTATATTTCTATCGATGGAATTCTGCATGTATTTGTCGATCAGCGCAATCCGATTATGAGAGTTGTGCCTGATGGTGGCGGCGACTTCTTTGTTGATGAAGATGGTGTTGTTATAAGAAGAAGGAATCTTTACTCACCACGTTTACATATCGTCGGGGGCAACATAAACATAAATTCGGCTATGCTTAACGGAGTAAGTGTACTCGATACCAGTATTAAAAACTCAATTTTAAAAGACATTTTTCAAATAGTCAATTATATTAATGATGATAATTTCTGGTCATCGCAGATTGATCAGATATTCGTTGACAACAATGATGAAATTGACTTTATCCCACGTGTGGGGAATCATCAGATACACCTTGGAACAGCAGAAAATTTTGAAGGGAAACTCAGGAATCTTGAAGCTTTTTATGACAAAGTGTTACCTGTTGTGGGCTGGAATAAATATTCGTTTATAGATCTTGAATATAAGGATCAGATAGTTTGTAAAAAAAGATAATCAGAAACAAGAATATTTAATAATTATGAATAATAAGGAACAGTATGTAGCAGCAATCGACATTGGCACCACAAAAATTGTGGCTATCGTCGGTATAAAAAACGAGAATGGAAAGATCGAGATTCTCGGGATAAGTAAAGCCCTTTCCAAAGGTGTTAAGAGAGGTGTTGTTCTGAACATTGAAGAGACAGTAAGCGCCATTAAAACCACTGTCGATGATGTACAGAGCAGATCAGGCATCATTTTCTCCGAGGTCTTTGTAGGAATAGCGGGTCAGCATATCAAAAGTATGAAGAACCGTGGTTATATTACACGTGAGGCATATGATGATGAGATTAAAAAAGAGGAGGTTTTTAAACTCATTGAGGATATGCATAAAATACATATCGATATTGGAGAGGAGATCATACATGTTATTCCTCAGAATTTCATTGTCGATAATGAAACAGGAGTAAAAAACCCGATAGGCATGTGCGGCAGGCGGCTGGAGGCTAATTTCCACATTGTTATCGGCCAGGTTGCTGCCGCAAAAAACATCGAAAAATGTATCAGGAAAGCAAACCTGACCGTAAAAGATATGATCCTCGAACCTCTTGCTTCTTCCGATGCTGTTTTGACGGAAGATGAAAAAGAAGCAGGTGTGGTACTGGTCGACATCGGCGGCGGAACCACCGATGTGGCTGTTTATTATGATAATATTATCCGTCATACCGCAGTGATTCCATTCGGAGGTAACGTAATTACAAAGGATATAAAGGAGGGATGTGCAATACTTCTGCGGCATGCTGAACAGCTCAAGATCCAGTACGGTTCAGCGCTTGGCGATATAGCTCCCGAAGATAAAGTTGTTTCTATCCCGGGTATCAGCGGAAGGGAACCCAAGGAAATTTCATTTAAGAGCCTGGCCTATATTATCCAGTCGAGGATGGAGGAGATTATTGATGCTGTGAATTTTGAGATACAGAATTCGGGTTATGCCGATAAACTGGCGGCCGGTGTTGTAATAACAGGAGGAGGTGCAATGTTGAAACATCTGCCGCAGCTTATGAAATTCAAAACTGCTATGGATGTCAGGATCGGCCTGCCAAATGAACACCTTGCAGGGTCAGGGAAAAATGAAATAAACCAGCCAATGTATGCAACAAGTGTGGGTCTTATCATGCGTGGTTTTGAATATCTTGAGACCTATAAGAAATCATTCAATGCAGGTAAAAAGGAAGAATTTGTAAGACCAAAAACTGTCATAATCGAAAAAGAAGAAGAAGTCACAGTTGATGGTCCGGAAATGGACAGGGAGGAAGAAAGAACTCCTCTCACTGAAAAGATCAAAATAATGCTTTCTAAAATGTTTGAGATTGAAGATCAGGCTATTAACTGATAATCAAAAATTATTTTGTTCCTTAATATACAGTGTCTAACAACAACTTAAATACTACACTATGTCAGACGATATTATGAACTTTGATCTGCCGGTTGAGAGGTCGTCAATAATTAAAGTTCTTGGAATAGGCGGCGGCGGCAATAACGCCGTAAATCACATGTTCGAAAAAGGAATAAGGGATGTTAACTTCGTGGTTTGCAACACCGATCATCAGGCTCTCACAAAGAGCCCTGTCCCTATCAAGGTACAGATTGGTGAATCACTCACCGAGGGGCGCGGAGCAGGGAGCAAACCGGAGATAGGCCGGCAGGCCGCCCTTGAGAACATCGATAATGTTATGGACGCTGTGTCGGGTAACACAAAAATGGTTTTTATCACAACCGGAATGGGAGGAGGTACCGGTACCGGCGCTACGCCGGTTATTGCCAAAGCCTGCAAAGATGCCGGTCTGCTGACAATAGCAGTTGTTACAATCCCCTTTAAATCGGAAGGGAAAGTTCGTATCAGGCAGGCTATTGACGGCGTTACAGAACTTAAAGATAATGTCGACTCATTGCTGGTGATCAACAACGAAAAGCTGAGGGAGATCTATGGCAATCAACCTGTATCGACAGCTTTTGCCAAAGCTGATGACATTCTGACAACAGCTGTTAAAGGTATAGCGGAAATTATTACCGTCACCGGGTATATAAATGTAGATTTTGCCGATGTGGAGACTGTCATGAAAAATTCAGGTGTCTCCATTATGGGTATGGGTATGGCCTCGGGCGAGAACAGGGCAATACGTGCGATAGAAAATGCATTGTCTTCACCACTTCTGAACTCAAACGATATTACCGGCGCAAAAAGCATCCTGATAAATATTTCTTCCGGCACGGGCGAGCATGAGATCACAATGGATGAGCTTGGAGAAATAACTGATTATATGTATGATGCAGCATCAGATGATGCCCTTATTATAAGGGGATTGTCAAAAGACGACAACCTGAGTGAGGATATTTGTGTCACTGTTATTGCAACAGGTTTTGAATCGAACAGTATTTTTCAGCCATATAAACCTAAAAAGCCCAGTAAGGTTGAATTATTAACAAATAAGAATAATATCCCAATACGTATTATTCCTGAAACAGGAGCCGATGTTTTCTCTGTCAGTGAGAAAGGGAAACGGTCTATAATAACCGATTTTGAGGAAGAATCCCAGGGTATCATTGATTTCAGTCATGAAAAAAGTGATCCAAAAATTGAAACGGGAAACAGAAAGTCAGATGATTATGAGGATGCATCTGAAAAGCCTCAGGCTACCTTGCGCAGGGTAAAACACATGCAGAACCTGCTTAAGAGGGAAGGATTGTCAAACAAAACAATGAAAGAGAATATAGACACTTTTGAAGACGTTCCCGCCTATATAAGAAGAAATATGTCCCTTGGAACACCAGAAAAAGATAAAGAAAGCAAACTGTCAAAATTCACCCTGACCTCAGATGAAAATAATGAACCGATCCTGAGGGAAAACAATGCCTACCTGAATGATAACGTTGATTAAACTAAAAGTTTGATAAACGCGAAGATTGTATAAAGTAAGCAAAGATTATTCATAATTTTCTATCTTTGCCTTAATGATCAGGAATATCTCATTCATAATTCTGCTTTCATTTTCTATCGGCTTATTTGCCCAGAAACAGGATAGCACAAAGCAGAAAATAATAAAGCAGTGGCATCTCTCTTCCGATTTTTCGGAAGAAGTAAATGTTCCTTTTGATACCATTTTCTCCTTATTTAACCGCTTCAGGATAGCTGACAGGTATTCTTTTGCAAATGCCACTCTTGGAAATTACGGACTTCCCTTCTATCAGATCAATTTTTTCGACAGGGTCACCGATCCTGATAAGTTTCTGTATAGTAATTATTATCCGCTGATGTACCTTCCCGAAAGGGCTGTTTTTATGAATACCCAGTTACCTTTTACGGAATTGGATTGGACATTCGGAGCTCCCCGGCCAACTTCTGAACAGACATTCAGGGTTCGACATTCACAAAATGTAAACAGGTTCTTTAACTTCGGACTGATATATGATATAATCTATAGCCTGGGACAGTACAGTTACCAGAGAGCAGAGGATAAAAATTTCACTTTGTTTTCTTCATATACCGGTGAAAAATATAAAATGTATTTTTCGGCAGGTATAAATAACCTTATTTCATATGAAAACGGAGGTATTTCTGATAATAGCCAGCTAAGTCAGTTTATTCCGCGAGAGGTGAAAGTAAATCTGAATGATCTTAACAAGGCAAACAGTACCCTGAAAAACCGGAACCTGCTTCTGGTACAGCGATATACAATTGGTGGAGGATCAGCTCTTGCAGATAGTACCTCTGGAAAAAAGCAAGGATTTCTTGGCTTAAGCGGTACTCTTTCACATATTTTTACCTGGGAAAACAACCGCAGAACCTATTCGGATAATTTCCCCGGATCAGGATTTTATGATTCAATATATATCAATAAATCAATAACCTTCGACTCGCTTTATTCCAGGAGTGTTAAAAACACGTTCAGATTCGATTTTTTAACAGATGCTTCAAGAAAATTCAGACTCGGCGGAGGATTCGGTTTCCGTAATGAATTATTCAGATACAGCCAGATTGTGCCAACCCACGATACAGCTACTTTTGCAGATACTGTTGTCTGGAAAAGGAGCAACAATGCAATAGTGGGACGCCTGTTTAATGATATCGGCGATAAATTCCGATGGCTTGTATCGGGTGAATTGTTTCTTACAGGCTACAGGGCAGGCGACTTTAAACTAGACGGAGAAATTTTAAAGTCATTTGACTGGAAAAAAGGACGTGCATCCTGGTTAATATTTGGCTCTATTATTAACAGGCAACCTTCATTCTGGTATGAACAGTGGGGAGGGAACCATTTTGAATGGCATAATAATATGAATAAGGAGTTCAGGATTGACCTGGGTACGGATTTTTCATATCCTGCCCGTAAAGCAGAACTGAAATTTAATTATGCTATAATTGACAATTACACTGATTTTGATACAACGGCCATGCCGTCGCAACATACGGGTGCCCTTTCAGTTGCTTCTCTGACCGTCAGTAAAGAATTTCGTGCCTGGAAGTTCCACCTTGCCAATGATGTACTTATTCAAAAGAGCAGTAATTCTGAGGTATTGGATCTTCCATTGGTTACGGTCCGCACAGCAGGTTTCTTTGAGCATCTCCTCCGGTTTAAAGCCACTAATGGAAAGCTGAATATGCAGATCGGCGCAGAGATGACCTATAACACTCCGTATCACCCATATTCTTATATGCCTGCAACCGGCAGATTCTACAGGCAGGATAAATTTCTTACAGGTAATTATCCCTACCTGAACGCCTTTATTAATTTCAAAGTTCAAAGGACAAGGGCTTTTATAATGTACGATCATTTAAACCAGGGGATGGCGGGTTATAACTATTTCATGGTGCCATCTTATCCAATGAATGTCAGGATGTTGCGTTACGGATTAGCCTGGACATTCTATAATTAAAAAATTACATTACATTTGCACCCGCTTTTTCAAGTAATTGTTAAACTAATAGAAACAGTTTGATAATAAAGTTAATACTCGTATTTATAATTACCGGAGCAGTTTTAACTTCCTGCTCTAATCATCAGGCTTTCAGCTTAATAAAGAGCGGGAAAGCTGATATTCTGGCAATAGGTCTTACAGTCAATTCATCCAGAAAAAAGGAAATATTTTTTAGTCATACCTTATAGCTTTTACCGGTGTAATTCTGGTGATAAGCTGTGAAGGGATCAGAAGCATCGTTATGATTGCTGCCATGGTGCCTGCATTCAAAAGAATAATATGTACCAGATTCAGATTTACCGGCACAGTTTTAATGTAATATAGCGACGGGTCAAGGGTTACCAGCCCGGTTTTTAACTGTAAAAAAGCAAGTCCGATACCTATAAGATTGCCCCATAACAGACCCTTCCCTATAAGATACGCTGCCTGGTAAAGAAACACCCCCCGTATTGTTGTGTCTTCCGAACCAAGTGCTTTAAGGATCCCAATCATATTTGTTTTTTCAAGTATCAGGATCAGCAAACCGGAAATCATGTTGAATCCGGCCACGACAAGCATCAGGAAAATGATTATAATGACATTAATGTCCTGGAAATTAAGCCAGTCAAATATCTGAGGATATCTCATCCTTATGTTAGTAACCCTGAATTTTGAATCATTCTCCGTAATTTTATAACCGATTGCATCCCTCACGTCCCGTGTCATGATATCAAGTTTGTCAAAATCTTTAATGAATATTTCAAAACCACTGATCTGATCGTCATCCCACCCGTTTAGCCGTTTGATATGACCTATGTCGCAAAAGACATACATCTTGTCAAATTCCTCCAGACTTGTTTCATAGATACCGCTTATGGTGAATTTTCTCATGCGTGGAGGATCCTGGATGAAATGCATTGCAAATGAATCGCCGGTTTTAAGCCTGAGCATATCCGATATTTTTTTCGAAATGATAACCTTATCGGTGCGGGTGGTATCGTTTACCGTGAATATTGATCCATCTATAATGTTACTGCTGAAATAACTCCAGTCAAAATCACTTCCGACACCTTTCAGTACAACCCCCTGGATTTCTTCATCAGTTTTAATAATACCGGCTTTTGTGGCAAATACCTGAATATGACTTATGCCTGGTAATTTTTTGATTTTAGGAATAAAATCCTGTCCGTCTTTTATTGGCGCTGTCTCAAAGGAGATGTTTGAATCAAAATTCATGATCTGGATATGCGAACCGAAACCAACAACTTTCTCCCTGATCTGCAGCTTGAAACCTGTAAGAATTGAAACTGCAATGATCATTACACCAAGTCCCAGAGCTATCCCGATAATCGCAATAACATTAATCGGACGTGAAAATGATGTTTCTTCACGTCTGCCTTTAATAAGCCTTTGCGCAATAAAATATGGTAGATTCATTATATTTTATGAATCATCAAATTTAAGTAGATTTACAATAAGAAAAAATCGCATACATGAAAAGGTTTCTGACTACGGCTACATATTGGATGCTGTTTCTCTTTTTTACAACCTGTTATGGTACAATAAAGGACCCGGTACCAGGGGCAAACCAGATTGAATTGTACAGGAACCTTATTGAAGGAAAAGCACTTGCCATTGTTGCGAATCAGACTTCAATGACCGGTCAGACACACCTCATTGATAACCTCCTGGGAATCGGGATGAATATAAAAGTCATTTTCGCACCCGAGCATGGTTTCAGGAACCTGGCTGATGCCGGAGAGATTATCGAAGATGGTAAAGACCCTGAAACAGGAATAAGAATTATCAGCCTTTATGGTAAACATCAGAAACCAACACCGGAAGATTTATCAGGAATTGAACTGGTATTATTTGATATTCAGGACGTTGGTACGCGTTTTTATACTTATATCTCAACCCTTCATTACCTTCTTGAAGCTTGCGCTGAAAACAATATTAAATGCATTATTCTTGACAGACCCAATCCAAATGGATTTTATACTGACGGGAATATTCTCGATACGGCGTACCGTTCGTTTGTCGGTATGGATCCAATCCCTGTAGTTCATGGTATGACAGTCGGAGAATATGCACAAATGGCCAGTAGTGAGGGGTGGCTGAAAGGAAGTATTAAATGTGAAATTACGGTTATTAAGTGTAAAAACTACACTCATAAAACTTTTTATGAGCTGCCGGTAAAACCTTCACCAAATCTGCCAAATCAGACATCGGTATACCTATATCCATCCCTGTGTTTCTTTGAAGGTACAAATATTTCTTTGGGAAGAGGAACCACTTACCCCTTCCAGGTTTACGGATCTCCAAAGCTGCCTGACAGAGGATTTAGTTTTACCCCGGGAAGCGTTCCCGGCGCAATGAATCCACCGCTTCAGGGGACAAAGTGTTATGGCGCTGACCTGCGTAATGCAATTAAAGATAAGTTGGTACCTTCACCTGCAATTAACCTCGACTGGGTCATCGGGGCATATAATGACTATCCCGAAAAAGAGAGCTTCTTTACAACCTATTTTGATGTTCTGGCAGGAGGACCACTTTTAAGAGAACAGATCCAGAAAGGAATGACTTCCAGCCAGATACGATCAACATGGAAGGAGGGTCTTGAGAAGTTCGGTCAGATCAGAGAAAAATATTTGCTTTATAAATAGGTGCATTTACGCGGAGGCTACACCATATTATACCAGGATTTCGAAGTTAATTCCAATTTTTTTAAGTGCATAACCTGTTTCCTTCAAATAATCACCATAAACGGTAATCCAATGGAACCCCGGCATCTGTTCTGCTACTGTTTTGCTGTTGCAGTTGAAACTTACATCGATCTGTGAACGGCAGATATCAAGGAATGGATTATTAATTATTTTGCCGACAAGTCCGACGTTTCTCTCAAAAGCGAAATCAGGCATTATGTTTGTAACAGTTTGACCAATAAGCATTTCTACTTTAGGTGCTGCTCCATAATCTGATTCAAAATGGGTTACTAACCTTGCCGGTTCAAGCTTTTTTCCGTCCATTCGGCGTGGGGCCGTACAATGGGCAAGTGTTATCATACCATCATGAGGATAGGTAGGATCATTGAGGAATACCGGTTTACCTGATATGTGCCCAAGTAAAATACCGGAAGGAACCACCACAAAATCTGATTCGCAAAATGCAAGATAACCGGCATCGTTAAGCAAACTAAGTGTGAGACAAGCAGTTGTTTCTGATAAAGGCATTATTGTTCCCATACAACTGTTGATTGTGATCGCCCTGCAATCAAATTTTTCCATGATTCGTATCAGGACATCTTCCAGGACAAAACAGTTTTCAACAAATTGACGTTTTGTTTCCAGTTTTATTGCAGGATCCTTAAGGTAGTCATCAGCACGACTTTTTGCCCGCGAAATGACTGACTTGTCTGCCCGTGCTTCAGATAGCAATCTGCCCAGCTCATCATAAGAAACAGTCTGGATATTGAGTTTAAACTTATCTCGGACCAGATTCTGGACGACACCTTCTGGCTGAGCCCATGCTCCCGGTCCTCCGATAGCGATTATCTTTGAATTAAGTGTATTCTTTAAGCCGCAAAGTGCTCTTAATCTCCAAAGGATCTCATCCTGATTATCAATTACCACATCATTCTCATCGATTCCTGAAACAGCCAGTTTATCAGTATGTTGCCTTAAAAATCGCGGACTTATTATCTCGTACCACAAATATACCGGGCCTGAAGTATGGCGACAGAAAAATATTACATTTTTTCCCATTTTATTAAGTGCGTCAAAAATATCCATTCCACCCCCGGCAGCATAAACCAGGAAGAGATCAGCAGATTGAAGATCCGTAATACTTTTCAGGTCGGGTGTTTTACGGACACTTGTTACTGGCAGAAACTCAACCGGAAAATCTGCTTTCGACTGAAGGATATTTAACTCATTCTGAATGCGAAGTATCTCCTGGTCGGCATCTTTTTGGGATTGAATGCCTCCCCACGATCTCCAACTGGTCTGCTCACGTCTGGTTGGTATCTCAAAAGTAAAAATTGGTTTTACAACAAGTCTGTTACGACTCATTTTATTCTTTTCATCTGTTTGAATAGAAGAAAGTGCTGCCCAGGATAAACCTGACATGGTTACTGCACCCAGAGCTGAAGTACCTGTAACCTGCACAAACTTCCTTCTGGAAATTTCATTTGACACTTTATCATAGTGTCCGCCGCAACATGAACAACCTTCTGAGTGGCCGATGCTGGAAGATTCTTTTATCGGATTAATCATTTTAACCTCCTTTATTTTTAGAATAAATTATTAATAATCAGGAATGTTTCCAAAAATATTATTCTTTTCCGGGGTAGACTTTGAGGGCCTCTTCAAGAGTTTCAATTGCATTTTTCAGATCTTCTATTTTAAGGACATAAGCTATGCGAACCTCGTTTTTGCCTAAACCTGGTGTTGAATAGAATCCTGAAGCAGGCGCGACCATCACTGTCTGGTTTTTGTATTCAAACTCTTCAAGGAGCCATTGTGCAAACTTGTCGGCATCATCTACAGGAAGTCGGACTACTGAGTAAAATGCTCCTTTTGGTTTGGGGCAATAGACTCCCGGGATTTTATTAAGAGCTTCAACCATAAAATTACGACGGGCAGTGTACTCCTTATTAACCTCCTGAAAATAACCGGAAGGGGTGTTAATTGAAGCTTCACCCGCTATCTGGCCCAGTCCGGGAGGAGAGAGACGTGCCTGGGCGAATTTCAATGCAGTGGAAATCACTTCTTTGTTTTTTGTAACCAAAGCGCCAATTCTGAGGCCACATTCACTGTAGCGTTTTGAAACAGAATCAAGCATAATGACATTATTCTCAATGCCTTCAAGATTCATTGCGGAGAAATGGCTGGCGCCATCGTAGCAAAACTCCCTGTAAGCTTCATCCGAGAAGAAGAAGATGTCATGTTCATTTACTATCTCACGCAAATGCAGTAACTCTTTTTTTGAATAGAGATATCCGGTAGGATTATTCGGATTACAAATAAGGATACCTTTGGTTTTAGGAGTTATCTTTTTTTCAATTTCTATTATTGGTGGAAGAGCAAAATCATCTTTTATACTGGAAGTTACAGGTACTATTTTTACACCGGCTGTTGTCGCAAAACCATTATAATTTGCGTAAAAAGGTTCCGGCGTTATCACTTCATCGCCCGGATTGAGACAAGTCATGAGGGTAAACAGGATAGCTTCGGATCCCCCCGTTGTAATCAGCATTTCCGTATAATCGACATTGATTCCGAGCTTCTGATAGAAAGCTGCCAGCTTTCGTCGGTATGATTCATTTCCTGCTGAATGACTGTATTCTATCACTTTCTGGTTAATGTTACGGATAGCATTGAGAGCCACTTCCGGAGTTTGAATATCGGGCTGTCCGATATTAAGATGGTAAACTTTTCTTCCTTTTCGTTTTGCTTCATCTGAGAATGGAACAAGTTTCCTTATTGGTGAAGCGGGCATCGCTTTGCCCTTTTCGGATATTGATGGCATAATATTCTGGTTTAAACCTCTTATTAATAGGTCATGCAAAAATATATAAATTAAGACATTGTATGGATGATTTACATTATTTTATAACATTCACCCATTCACCCTTTCTCCTCTTCAACCTCTTTCAACTCTCTTCAACCCTTCTTCTTTAATTGGTATTGTTAAATTTCATATTTTTGCAATTCTATTTAAAAATTAAACGTACTCAACACTAATGGATATTCCTTCAAAATACGAACCGGGAAAAGCAGAGAGCAAATGGTATAAATACTGGATGGATCATGGATTATTCAGGAGCAGCCCTGATGACAGAGAACCTTANACTGTTGTGATCCCTCCACCCAATGTGACTGGNGTACTTCATATGGGGCATATGCTTAACAATACTATCCAGGATGTGCTGGTGCGACGGGCGAGGATGCAGGGAAAGAATGCCTGCTGGGTGCCGGGAACCGACCATGCGTCAATAGCAACAGAAGCAAAAGTTGTAGCTAAGCTTAAAAGTGAAGGAATAGAAAAGAGAGATATTTCAAGGGATGAGTTTCTGAAACACTCATGGGAATGGACCAATAAGCATGGAGGGATAATTCTGGAGCAGCTTAAACGTCTTGGAGCTTCATGCGACTGGGAACGAACCCTCTTCACAATGGATGAAAAAAGATACGACTCGGTAATTAAGGTTTTTGTCGATCTTTATAATAAAGGACTGATATATCGCGGTGTAAGGATGGTAAACTGGGATCCGCAGGCCATGACAGCTGTTTCTGATGAAGAGGTTAACTACACCGATGAGAAGTCAAAGCTCTATTATGTAAGGTATAAAATAGTTGATGAGGATGATTATGTGATGGTTGCTACCACACGTCCCGAGACAATACTTGGAGACACAGCTGTATGNGCAAACCCATCTGATGAAAGGTACAGGCATCTTAAAGGTAAAAAAGTTATCGTTCCGATGGCCAACCGGGAAGTTCCTTTTATTTTTGATGATTATGTTGACATAGAGTTCGGNACAGGCTGCCTCAAGATAACTCCGGCTCATGATATTAATGACTACGAAATAGGCTTAAGGCATAATCTGCCATCGGTTGATGTATTCAATGATGATGGTACNATGAGCNAAAGAGCCGGAATGTTCGTTGGCATTGACAGGTTTNCAGCAAAAGACCTGNCTGAAAAAGAACTGCGCAGGACAGGTAACCTTGTGAAAGTAGAAAACTACAATAACAAGATAGGCCGTTCCGAAAGAACAAATGCAGTAATTGAGCCTAAGCTTTCGATGCAGTGGTTCCTGAAAATGAAGGATATTTCTGTTCCGGCCCTGAAGGCCGTAATGGACGGAGAGATACATCTTCATCCTTCAAAATTCAAAAACCTTTACCGCCACTGGATGGAAAATGTACATGACTGGTGCATCAGCCGTCAGCTATGGTGGGGACACAGAATACCTGCCTGGTATTATGATAATAATGAGTTTGTTGTAGCTGAAAACGTAAACGAAGCTCTCTCCCTTGCGATAAAAAAGAGCGGTAATAAATCACTTAAGGAAACCGACCTGCGGCAGGATGAAGATGTACTTGATACATGGTTCTCTTCATGGTTATGGCCGATTACCTCGTTTGACGGAATCAATGAACCGGATAACCCCGATATTAAATATTACTATCCTACAAATGATCTTATCACAGCACCTGAAATACTATTCTTCTGGGTTGCCCGTATGATCATTGCAGGTTATGAATATACCGGTAAAAAACCATTTGAAAATGTGTATCTGACCGGATTGGTCCGCGACCAGCAGCACAGNAAAATGTCGAAATCGCTTGGAAATTCTCCTGATCCTGTTANTCTGATTGACAAGTATGGAGCTGACGGTGTAAGAGTAGGGATGCTTTTATGTTCACCTGCCGGGAATGATCTCCTTTACGACGACTCTCTGCCCGAGCAGGGACGTAATTTTGCAAACAAGATATGGAACGCATTCAGACTTGTCAAAAACTGGGAAGTTGATGATAATATAAGACAACCGGAATCATCGGAGGTTGCTGTAAAATGGATGAACGAAATTATCAAAAGGGCAATTGTTGAAGTTGATTCAAATTTTAAACGCTTCAGGATATCAGAGGCATTGATGATCACTTATAAATTATTCTGGGACGAGTTTTCAGGGTGGTATCTTGAAATGATAAAACCCGATTACCAGAAACCAATTGACAGGAAAACTTATGATACCACTCTGGAGTTTTTTGATAAGCTTTTAAGGTTAATGCATCCTTTCATGCCTTTTATTACAGAAGAGATATGGCAATTACTTATTGAAAGAAAGGCTGGAGAAAGCCTGATGGTTAAACAGTTACCTGAAGCAAAGAAATTTGATAAAGATATTATNTCCAGGTTTGATCTTGTAAAAGAAACTATAAGTTCTGTAAGAACNGTNAGGAAAGAAAAGGATATTCCTAACAAAGAAAAACTGACATTGTTGATCATGTCGGAGAAGAGCAGTTTTGATACGGAATTTTTACCGGTTATAGAGAGACTCTGTAATCTGGATGAAATTAAATTTGTCGAAAGTAAATCAGATGGAGCTGCATCATTCCTGGTTGGAACAATGGAATTCTTTATTCCGCTTACTGGCAGTTTAAACGTTGAAGAGGAATTGGCAAAGATTAAAGCTGACCTTGATTATAATAAAGGATTTTTGGTTTCAGTTATGAAAAAGCTTGATAATGA
>JGI24132J36420_10000024_pt1 | contig 61071 bp, 46 predicted proteins | sample BarGraNGADG00212_3_FD_36420 | JGI IMG/M metagenome (IMG submission 36420) | reverse complement strand
CTTGTAAGGTCGCTGTTTAGTTAATATCTTCCCCTCATATAGTTATCCCTCTTGGAGGATTCTCTTTTAACTTTATTGCAGTCAAGTTCAATATTGAACCCGGCAGGACGTTCAAACTCATCGGTTTCCATTATGCCAAACGTCGGATCGTTATAGACTTTTCTGAGGAATATGGCTAATATCGGAAGGGCCATATTTGCACCCTGCCCCTCACTTAACGTCTCAAAATGAATTGACTGGTCTTCCCATCCGCTCCATACACCTCCAACGAGGTTTGGTGTCAAACCCATGAACCAGCCATTTGAATGGTTCTGTGTGGTCCCGGTTTTGCCTCCTATCTGGTTCTTAAGATTATAAGGTTCATTCCGCATTCTTCTTCCCGATCCGGACAAAACTACATTCTGCAGGAGATTAAGCATCAGATAGGCCGTCTCTTCACTTAAAACTTCTTCAATTTTAGGAGTAAACGTTGAGATCACATTACCATTTTTATCCTCAATACGAGTAACATACATAGGACGGGTATACACCCCTTTGTTGGCAAAAGTTCCATACGCGCCAACCATCTCTTCCAGCTTAATATCAGATGTGCCAAGGAATATTGACGGCTGAGGATCTATAAAACTTCTTACCCCCATCTTGTGCATTAGATCAGCCACTGTTGTTGGCCGGAACTGNTCCATAAGCCAGGCCGAGATGTAATTTTCCGACTGGGCNANCCCCCAGCTAAGTGTTACCATTTTCCCATGATACTCCTTTGGCCCTGAGCTTCTGGGGGTCCATGGAACTGAATCGCCTACATCAAAAGAGCGTGGGATATTCTCAACCTCATAGCATGGGGAGTATCCATTCTGCATTGCAATTGTGTAAAGGAAAGGTTTGATAGTACTTCCGACCTGTCTTTTCTGCTGTGTAACCGCATCCCATTTAAAATATCTGAAATCAGGACCTCCGACATAAGCTTTAACATTTCCGTTATGTGGATCTTCTACAAGAAAAGATGCCCTGATATAATATTTGTAATATTTTATAGAGTCGAGCGGTGTCATTATAGTATCTCTCTCTCCTTTCCAGGAAAAGACTTTCATTCGTGCAGGAGTATTGAAGGCCAGGATAATAGAATCTTCAGACACTCCTTTCGCTTTCATTATATTATACCTGTCGCTTTGTTTAACCGAACTCATCATAAGTTCATCTACCTCTTTCTTTGTAATATCATTCGAATAGGGTGGGTTTTTAAATGTCTTAGCCCGTTTATAAAAATCGGGTTGTACTTCATTTGAGAGGTGCTCAGCAAGAGCCTCCTCAGCATATTGCTGCATTTTGGAATTAATTGTTGTATAAATCTTTAACCCGTCTTTATGGACATCATAGTTTGTCCCGTCAGGTTTCCTGTTTTTATTACACCATCCGTAAAGNGGNTTGTTTTCCCACTCCCACAATGCATCCTGATAAGAAGNTTCCTGGAAGTACTTATTTCTGTCAGGTTCAGGTCTTCTCATGGTGTTCCTTAAATATTCACGCAAGTATGTTGCAAGGCCGGTGTTATGATCTTCAACCTTGAAATCGGGTTCTATCGGGAGTTTTTTTACGGAGTCGGCATCTGACGGATTAATATAGCCATATTTTGCCATCTGTGAAATAACAACATTCCTCCTTTGAAACATCATATCGTAATTTCTTACAGGGTTATATCTTGTAGANGCCTTGAGCATTCCGACAAGAACTGCTGCCTGCTGGATATTAAGAGAATCAGGGCTTTTATTAAAATATACCTTTGCAGCCGACCNGATACCGATGGCATTATAACTGAAGTCAAATTTGTTCAGGTACATTGTAATTATCTCCTCCTTGGTATAACTCTTTTCAAGCTTAACAGCTGTCTGCCACTCCTTGAATTTCGAAACACTCAGTTTTATTTTTCTGACCAGCGAAGATGTCCTGGCAGTATCCCTCGGGTATAGCTGTTTAGCGAGCTGCTGGGTAATTGTACTCCCNCCCCCTGTATTCTGCCCTAAAAGAATTGTCCTGAAAACAGCTCTNCCCAGTCCCCTGATATCTATTCCCGAATGACGGTAATATCTTATATCTTCAGTAGCTACAAGTGCATCGACCAGGAAAGGAGAAAGGTCCTTAAATTCGGTCCATGTCCTGTTTTCGAGACTGATCTTTCCAAGTAAGATACCATCCTCAGAATATACTTCAGCTGCCAGGCTGTACTCAGGATTTTCAAGCTCNCTGAAAGTCGGCATCGGGCCGAGCTTTTCTTTGGAAATCAGTGTAAATAATATTACGATAACTGCAAACGGNAAAATGAATATTGCCCAGAACCAGATCAGGTNTTTTTTGTTGTTCGTATTGCCTTTCATTGCTTTGGAAAGTTTGTCCCAAAAATAGTAAAATATAAAGAATCTTAACGGTTTATTTTGAAGTTTGGTACCTAATTGATTTACTTTGTCGTGTTTTTAATTGAAAGTAAATATTCTGCTATGATCGAAAATCTTGTAATTGTTGAGTCGCCGGCAAAGGCAAAAACTATTGAGAAATTCCTTGGAAAAGATTTCCGTGTTGTTTCCAGCTTCGGGCATATCAGAGACCTGGCAAAAAAGAATCTGGGGATAAATATTGAAAACGATTTTGCTCCTGATTATGAGATCCCTAANGAAAAAGCCAAGGTAGTAAGTGAGTTGAAAAAAGCNGCAAAAGAAGCAAAAATTGTATGGATCGCTTCCGATGAGGACCGGGAAGGAGAAGCAATTGCATGGCATCTTGCTAACGTTCTGAAACTCAATCTTTCAACAACCAAAAGGATAGTATTCCATGAAATTACCAAAGAAGCAATTTCCGACGCGATAGAAAATCCCCGCCAGGTGGATATGAACCTTGTCAATGCACAGCAGGCACGCCGCATACTTGACAGGCTTGTCGGCTTTGAGATATCTCCGGTATTATGGAAAAAAGTGCAGCCATCCTTATCTGCCGGAAGGGTTCAGTCAGTAGCTGTCCGGTTAATTGTTGAAAGAGAAAGGGATATAATCTCGTTCAGTTCTGAATCATCTTACCGGGTTATTGCTATTTTCAGACCCGACCAATCAAATGAGGGAAATAACTACATCAAGGCAGAAGCTTCCAAACGTTTTTCCAATGAAAAAGAGGCTTTGAATTTTCTTGAACTCTGCATCGCCTCGGCATATAAAGTAGCAGGTATAACTGTCAAACCCGGTACCAGATCGCCGTCGCCACCCTTCACTACATCAACATTGCAACAGGAAGCATACAGAAAACTTGGCTTCTCAGTAGCACAAACTATGGCTGTTGCACAAAGGCTTTATGAATCCGGTAAAATTACTTATATGAGAACCGACTCAACAAACCTGTCAAAACTTGCTCTTGCAAAGTCGCGTGAGNTGATAGTTTCAGAGTTTGGTGNTAAATACTCAAATTCGCGTCAGTTTAAAACCAAAACAAAAGGTGCCCAGGAGGCTCACGAAGCAATTCGTCCTGCNTATATTGAACAATCGACTATTCAGGGCAATCAGAATGAAAAGAGGCTTTACGACCTCATCTGGAAGAGAACTGTTGCTTCACAAATGGCCGATGCGGAAATAGAAAAAACAACTGTCACGGTTGATATGGATAACTCTCCGGTTACTTTCGTGGCAAACGGTGAAGTCATCAAATTTGACGGCTTCCTGAAGTTATATGCCGAATCAACTGACCAGGAAAATATTGATGATGAAAGATATTTACTTCCTGCTGTTAAAAAAGGAATGCCTTTATTTTATGATACAATAACTGCTGCTCAGAAATATACAATGCCGCCTCCCAGATATACCGAAGCAAGCCTTGTTAAAAAACTTGAAGAACTTGGTATCGGCCGGCCGTCGACATATGCCCCTACTATTTCGACAATTCAAAACAGAGGTTATGTATCTCGCGAAGACAGGCCCGGTGAGAAACGGCAGATTAAAATTATTACCCTTCTTAAGGGAAAACTCTCAACAACATCCAAAACTGAAATCACAGGCAAAGAAAAGTCCAAGCTTTTTCCTCAGGATATAGGAATGATCGTTAATGATTTTCTTTTTGAAAATTTCTCTGAGATAGTTGATTATCATTTTACTGCAGAAGTGGAAGAGCAATTTGACCAGATTGCTGAAGGAAAACTGAAATGGACCGGTATGCTCAAATCTTTCTATTCTCCTTTTCATAAAACTGTCGAAAATGCCCTTGAGAAAACAGACAGAAAAACCGGAGGCAGGGTACTTGGAACACATCCTGAGACAGGGGAGCCCATATCGGTCAGAATGGGCAGGTTTGGACCTGTTGCACAGATAGGCGAATCTGAAAACGGAGCAAAGCCAAGGTATGCAAGTCTGGCCAAAAACCAGCTTCTTGAAACAATAACCCTTGAGGAGGCTTTGAATCTATTCCGCCTCCCCCGAAAGGTTGGTGACTACAAGGGTGCGGATATGACTGTAGGAATCGGGAGATTTGGTCCATACATAAGGTACAATAATAAATTTTATTCCTTAAAAAAAGACGTTGACGATCCCTATACTATTACTCCTGAGAGAGCTATTGAAATAATGCTCGAAAAGGATGAAACCGATAAGAAGAAAGTTATCCGCGACTATGATGATATTAAGTTGCTGAACGGAAGATACGGACCTTACCTGGTCAAAGACAAGAAAAACTACAGGCTTCCAAAAGGTACTGATGCGGAGAAGCTTACGAAAGAAGAATGTATCAGTATTATTGAGAATAGTGATAAATCCAAAAAGAGCTCATAATAATTAATTATGGTTGATCTGAATGATTATTTCAATCCTGTAAGTATTGAAAAACCGGAAATTGAACATCTGACCGGACAGGCTGGCTTCCCGCATAATATTACGATACATACTGATAATTTACCCATTAAGGATATCAGTAAGTTTAAAATAGCATTAATCGGAGTGCCTGAAGGTCGTAACTCGNTAAATACAGGATCATTAAAAGGGCCTGATGCTATCAGAAGTCAGCTATACACTCTGGCAAAGATTCCGGGGAGATTAAAAATAATTGACCTGGGAAATATGAAACAGGGCGTTACATTTAACGATACAATTGCCGGGTTGGCTGATGTTATTTCAGTTCTGATACAACAGAACATCTTCCCGGTTATAATAGGCGGAAGCAGCGCTCTTGTTACAGCTATAGACAAATCGTTCACCGCGCTGAAAACAAGATATTCACTGCTTGCTGTTGATCCAAGGATTGATTTCAGCAATGAAAGAAAGGAACCCGATTCATTTAATTATCTGAACAACATAATACATAACAGTAAAAGTACGTTTGATCATTACATAAATATAGGTTATCAGACATACCTTAATGATCAGCAGGTTATAAACCGCTTTCTAAAACGCCGGTCCGAACTGATAAGGATTGGTGATGTAAGACAGGCCATTTACCTTACAGAGCCGCTTTTCAGAGACTCTGAGGTGGTAGTATTTGATATTTCTGCTGCAAGGCAATCCGATGCTCCCGGAACCTTTTCTCCATCACCTAATGGTTTTTACGGAGAAGAAATTTGCCTTCTTGGAAGATACGCAGGAATATCTGATAAACTGAAAATATTCGGATTATTTGATGTTAATCCTGAATTAGACATCAGGTTTCAGACATCAGGGCTTGCTGCCCAGGTTCTATGGTTCTTCCTTGAAGGATTTTCACAGAAACAATATGAAACACCTTCCCTGAGTATCAGCAATTCAGGACGATTTATAAAATACCATGTGAGAGTTACTGATCTTCCCGATGATCTTCTTTTTATAAAAAGCAATCTTACCGAAAGATGGTGGATTGAATTACCGGTCGGGGGTGAAAAGAGCCACTATGTAGCCTGTTCTCATGAAGATTACCTTAAAGCCAATCATAATGAGGTTCCCGACAGGTGGGTAAAGGCAGTTGAACGACTAAAATCCTGACAAGTGAATGGGTTACACCCTTCACCAATTCAATTATTAAGCTTGTCAAATAGCATGAAATACTCTTCAAAAGATATTTTTATGCAAAAAAAAGAAACAAAAGTATATTTGTTTACGTTTAATATTTTTACTTATTTTACTCGTTCAACTGTAATGCATCTTACCTTTAAATAAAGAAATGAAAAAACTAAACCTGACATTTCTTTTTTTAGTTTTTATTCTAAATCCGGTTCTGTCGCAACAGGACCCCTTGTCGAGCCATTATATGTTTAATACGCAGACATATAACCCGGGTGTTGCAGGTACATCAGGGATGATCTGCGCAACTGCTCTCAACAGGCAGCAATGGATAGGTTTTAAAGGTGCCCCTTCAACTACTATTTTCAATATAAATGCTCCGATTGCTCCATTCAGGATCAATAGCGGAATAGGTTTATTAGTCGAGAGCGATAACGTTGGTTTTGACAAAGACATTAACCTTTCAGTTGCTTATTCTTATATTACCCTTTTAGGACAGGGAAAGCTGGGAATCGGAATTAATCTCGGAATGCTTAATAAAACTCTCTCACCTGATTGGGAAATTCCATTCGGCGACGATTTTACTCCCCCTTCAGGTGATCCTCTGATCCCGGAGAACAAAGAAAGTTTTGTTGCTTTCGATGCAGGACTTGGCCTCTATTATACTACCGATAAATATTATGCCGGACTTTCTGTAACACACCTGAACCAGCCTAAAATCAAATTCTCAAAAGGCACACCCTATGTAAGCAGACATTACTATTTTACAGCAGGTTATACGCTTCAACTTCCAAATCCATCTCTTGAATTATTACCTTCCGTTTTTGCATTCAGCGATGGAAAAGTAACTCAATTCACAGTGAGTTCTTTAGTAAGATACAATAAAAAAGTATGGGGAGGCGTTTCTTACAGAGCCGGTGATGCATTGATAGGGATAATAGGTTTTGAACTTTATAATGGTCTCCGCATTGGTTATGCTTATGATTTCCCATTATCGGACATCAGAAAGAACACCAGCGGATCTCATGAATTTATTGTTAACTATTGCTTTGATCTCAGCCTGGGTAAAAGCCCCATGAAATATAAAAGCATTAGATTTTTATGATTTAATAAAAAAAATAACTTACTTGCATTTTAAAATTCATAAGAGGTATGAAAAAGGTAATCCTAACTGCTCTGATATTAATAGTCTTGCTATCTGGTTGCGGTTCTTCAAACAATGGAGAGTTGACTGGCGTTGCAGGAAGAAAGAAGTTTTTTGAACCGGAACCCTTTGAAATGGCTTTCATCCCGGCCGGAAGTTTTACTATGGGACCGAGTGATCAGGATGCTGCATTCGCTATGAATAGTTTATCAAAGACAGTTACCGTTGACGCCTTCTGGATGGACCAGACTGAAATCACAAATAACAAGTACCGTCAGTTTGTTTATTATGTGCGCGACTCTATCCTCAGGACAAAGCTCGGAAACGCAGGAATTGCTGACAGAGAATACTTTATGACCGATGGTGATGGTAATGTAATTGAACCTAATATCATTAACTGGGAAGAAAAAATTGATCTCAAGGATGAGACTGTAAAAGCAACTGTTGAAGAGATGTACTATCCACCTGAAGAGAGGTTTAACGGTAAAAAACAAATCGATGTCAGAAAACTTAACTATTCATTTTTCTGGGTTGATTATCAGCAGGCTGCAAGATCAAGATATGTTTATGATTATCAGAACAGTACTGGAAAATATGAAGGCCAGGTTACCAATAATGATGGTACCAGGACAGATATATCAAACCGTTCATCTTTTATAAAACACGATATCCTTAATATTTATCCCGATACACTTTGCTGGATCAGGGACTTCACATATTCATTTAACGATCCTCAGGCATCACTCTATTTCTGGCATCCGTCATTCGACGATTATCCTGTTGTCGGTGTATCCTGGGTTCAGGCAAAAGCTTTTAGTATCTGGAGAACCGATTTTATGAATGCCGCTCTCAGAAAACAAGGGATTCCTGATGTCCAGTCCTATGAACTTCCGCTTGAAACACAATGGGAATATGCCGCCAGAGGGGGACTTGACCTATCTATGTACCCATGGGGCGGACCATATACCCGTAATTACAAAGGGTGCTTCCTGGCCAATTTCAAACCATTGCGGGGAAACTATATTGATGACGGAAACGTATATGCCGGAAAAGTCGGATCATATGAGCCTAATGAATACGGATTATATGATATGTCTGGAAACGTCGCAGAATGGACTCGCGGTGCATACCATCCATCAGCTTACATTTTTCAGCACGACCTGCAACCCAACTATGAATATAATGCAACACCTCAGGATCCTCCTGTTATGAAACGCAAAGTGGTTCGTGGCGGCTCCTGGAAAGATATTGCATATTTCCTTCAGACAGGTACCAGAGACTATGAATATCAGGATTCGACAAAACCATATGTCGGATTTCGAAATGTAAGATCCTATATCGGAGTAAAATAAATATTGAAATAACCCTAAAATTATAAGGTATATGAACCTAGCAGAATTAGTACAGAGTAGTGGGTGGAAGAACTTCATCGCTAAGCTTTATGGTTTAGGTGCTTCCGTCGTTATTGTTGGGGCACTTTTTAAAATACAGCACTGGCCACTTGCAGGACCAATGCTTACACTTGGCCTTCTGACCGAATCAGTAATCTTCTTCTTTTCAGCATTCGAACCACTTCATGAAGAGGTTGATTGGTCTTTGGTATATCCTGAACTTGCCGGAATTCCGGATGATGAAACTGGCGAGTTACCATCACATGGTTCCAGAAATCAAGGGGCCGTCTCAGGAGGATTTGGAGGAGGTTACGGAGGTGCAGCCGGTGGAGGATCAGGGTCAGTTGCCCTGGCAAAATTTGATGAGATGCTTGAAAAAGCGGAGATTACTCCGGAACTGTTTCAGAAACTGGGTGTCGGAATGAAAAAGTTTAGTGAAAACACTGCTAACCTTAATTCAATGGGCGAAATTTCTGCTGCTGCAACAAAATATATGGGCACAATAAATATGGCTAATGAATCTCTTGGCAAATTGTCCGATTCATACCAGGCAACCGCTAAGGTTATTAATGAGACAGGTTCTACTTACCGCAATATGGCTGATTCATTTTCTGTGATTGAAGTAGGCGGTAAATCCTACGAACAGCAACTTGAATCACTTAATAAGAACCTTTCGGCTTTGAATGCTGTTTATGAACTGCAGCGCAAAAGTGCAGATGATCATATCAAAGAATCTGAAACACTTTATAAAGGTGTTCAGAATATGGTGAAGGACCTTTCGGAATCAGCTATTGATGCTAAAAAGTACCGCGATCAAATTTCAAAACTCAGCGACAATCTGTCTGCTTTAAATAATGTTTATGGGAATATGCTTTCTGCAATGAATGTTAAATAGTACGACATCTTTTTTACCTAACTAAATCACCAACAAAATGGCTCACGAAAGGCTATCCCCACGGCAAAAGATGATCGGTATGATGTACCTGGTGCTTACCGCCATGCTTGCACTTAACGTTTCAAAAGAAGCCGTAGAAGCATTTAAAAAAGTTGATAAAGGTCTTACACAAACAGTTACCAATTACGCTATAAAAAATAACCAGATTTACAGAGAGTTTGACAGAGCTGCCGCTGAGAATCCCGAAAAAGCAGGTAAATATAAAACTGCTGCTTATGAAGTTAAGTCGCGCGCAAATGAAGTTTTCGATTTCATTAATGAGCTTAAGATCGAGATAATTACAACTGCTGAAGGACCTGAAACTCCTGCAGTAAATGGTAAAGAAGTAGATATTGAAAAAGTTCAAAAAATTGATGATACCAATGTACCCTCTCAAATTCTGATCGGAGCCAATGAAAACGGGAAAGCCGGCACCCTTAAAGCTCTTATAAATGAATACCGTGATTTTCTGATAGCAACCCTGGATGGCAAAAATCCGAGTGCAGAAACCGCTCTGAGAACAAGCCTGAATACCGATGATTCCAAAAATGAAGATGGAGCAACAGAACGATGGGAGAACTTGCAATTCCAGACACTCCCTCTTGTTGCTGTTGTCACCATCCTGTCGAAAATGCAGGTTGATATAAGAAACGCCGAGACAGAAGTTCTTAACTACCTGTACAGCCAAATTGACGCTGCATCGTTTAAATTCAACAAACTAAATGCAATAGTCATTCCAAATTCAAACTATGTTACTCTTGGCAGCGATTACCAGGCTCAGGTTTTCATTTCTGCTACCGATACCACTCAACAACCAGAAATTACAGTTGGTGGACAGAAGCTCCCTATCGATGAATCAGGCAAAGGTATTTATACAGCCAGGGCATCTTCCGTAGGTGCCAAAACATGGGGCGGAGTAATATCACTTAAAGCGCCCGATGGAACAATAATACCCTACTCTTTTAATGCGAGCTATTCTGTAGGTGAGCCAAATGTTGTTGTTTCTCCGACAGGAATGAACGTTCTTTACACCGGCATTGATAACCCGATTGACGTTTCAGTACCTGGAGTCGGACCGGACAAGATCAAGCTGAGAATAACCAACGGAGCACTGACTACCGGCAAGGTAAAAAATCCATCCGGACAGTTTTTCAGGGGAAACTGGATAGTTAAACCAACCACTCCCGGGCAAAACGTACAGGTTTATGTATCAGCTGATATTAACGGGAAACCAATGAATTTTGCGCCCCTTGAGTTCAGGGTGAAATCGCTTCCGACCCCAATAGCCGTTTTTGCTAATAAAAGCAGCGGAAGTGTATCAAGAAACACAGCCATTTCACAACAGGGTGTTTTTGCAACACTCCCTGACTTTGACTTCCAGCTCGTTTATAATGTAACAGGTTTTACCGTTCTTTTTTCTGACAGAGGTGAAGATTTCGAAGAAAAAAGCACAAGCAGTTCACTTACCCCTAAGCAGAAAGAATTGATTAACAGATTAACCAGAGGAAAGAACCTTTTTATAAAAGATATCCGGGCAGTGGGTCCTGATGGAAGGCAAAAAGATCTTCCTCCAATAATTTTAAAGATAGATTAGTGTTTTATAACATTACCACCATGAATAAGAAAATTCTTTTAGTATTTATCGCAATTACTATTACTGGTATGGCAAATGCTCAGGCATTTGGCGATATTTACAAAAAATCGATCCCCGATGCAAGGAAAATAAATTATGCATACCTGCGGGAAGCCGATGTTATGTTTTCAAAAAGGATATATCGTCTGATCGACCTTAGGGAAAAAATCAATCAGCCTCTTTACTATCCGACACTAGAAACCAAAGATGGCAGAAGAAATTTTCTCACAGTCATACTTGATGAGATTAAAGCTGACAGAATCAAGGCTTATTCAACATTGGATCCCAAGGTACCTACCACATACCAGGATATAGAAAATAATATGGGTGCTGCTTCAAGGAATGAATCTATGCAGATCAATGCAGCAGGAGACACCAAGGATACTACTATTATGGAATCTTCAAAACCGGAAGAGGTTAAACAACTCTTACTTTATGAAGAATGGTATTTTGATAAAAAGTTATCAAAACTCGATGTCAGGATTATTGCCATTGAACCTTTTTATATGGCTTATGATAATCAACTTGGAAGGGTAAGCCGTAAAGGTCTCTTCTGGATTCATTTTGATGATATAAGAGACGTCCTTTCCAAAAATGAAGTTTTCGTGACTAATAATGATGCTCAACGTATCTCATTTGATGACCTCTTTATGCAAAGAAGATTTGGTAGTATCGTTTACGGAGAGTCAAATGTTTATGATGACCGGCAAATATCCCAGTATCTTACCGGTAAGTCTGCATTATTTGAATCAGAACGGATTAAGACTGACTTGTTCAACTATGAACACGATCTTTGGGAATACTAATATCAAAAGTTTATATAAAAAAGAGGGTGTCATGAAACACCCTCTTTTTTTTGTCTTAATACTTGTACCCTTTGCGACAGTAAATCAAATATATTTATCGCTTTCGTTTTTCTTTATATCATCAAGATAATTTTTAATGTTCTGTTCTTCTTCTTTTTTTACAATCAGAAGAACATCATCAGCCTCAACAACTATATAATCATTAAGTCCCTGAATTACAGCCACCTTACCTGGAGATATATTGAAGATACTTCCACTGTTATCATATGAAAAAACGTTACCTCTTACTAAGGCATTGCCTCTTTTATCAAGCTGAGCGTGGTCATACAGTGAACTCCATGTTCCCAGATCTGACCAGCCAATATCGGTACACATAACAAATACATTATCTGCCTTTTCCATTATACCGTAATCGATAGAAATGCTTCTGCATTCAGCATAGGTCTTACCAATGAATTTTGTCTCCTGCTTTGTGCCGAAAAATTTTTTCCCTTCATCAAAAGTTGAATACATTTCAGGAAGATGTTTTTCAAACGCCTTAAGTATTGATTTTATGCTCCATATAAAAATACCGGAATTCCAGTAAAAATCTCCGCTTTCAATAAAAACTCTGGCCAGATCTATATCAGGTTTTTCGGTGAAGGTTTTGACCTTTAGAAGACCATCAAATCCGGTTACCGGCTTTTTCTGATCGGCCTGTATATAGCCATATCCCGTTTCTGGCTTGTCGGGCTTTATTCCAAGGGTTATAAGCGCATCATTATCCCTGGCAAATTCGAAGCTTTTCTGAATCACCTCACAGAATTTATCCTCTTTAACTATCAGGTGATCTGATGGTGTCACAGCAATCACTGCTTCGGGATTTTCCTTTAATATCCTGAATGTGCCATAAGCCAGGCAGGGTGCAGTATTACGGCGAAAAGGCTCAGCCAGCACATTAGACGGATCAATACCCAACTGTTCAATCACAAGATCTTTGTGTTCAGCGTTTGTAACTACAAAAATGTTTTCTTTCGTACAGGTTGATTTGAATCGTCTGTATGTCTGCTGGATAAGTGTTTCTCCAGTCCCGAGAATATCAAGAAATTGTTTTGGTTTTTGACGGCGGCTCAGCGGCCAGAAACGGCTGCCTACCCCCCCTGCCATAATAATTATGTATCTGTTGTCCATCATATAATTATTAAGTCTGAATTATTTTATACAAATATAAAATTAATTAATATCTAATCCGGTTTTAAAACTTAAGTAAAGGAAATACAGTAAATATTAGTAATTTTGAGACTTGTTAAACATCCTTATGATTAAGTTTCTGACTCAACTCGGACACTACTTTCTGCTTATGAAAAAGGTATTTTCAAAACCTGAAAAACCTTCAATTTATTATAAGCAAACCATGAAGGAAATTGTTTTTCTTGGGATAAACTCAATTGGGATCATAACCATTGTATCCTTTTTCATGGGTGCAGTAATAACTCTGCAAACGGCTTATAATACTGAAAACCCGATATACCCTGCATATCTGATCGGACTCGGATGCCGCGACTCTATCATTCTTGAGTTTTCGTCCACAATTGCTGCACTGATCCTAGCAGGGAAAGTAGGATCAAATATTGCATCGGAAATTGGAACAATGAGGGTCACTGAACAAATTGACGCTCTGGAAATGATGGGAGTCAATTCTGCTTCTTTTCTTATTCTTCCTAAAATCGTCGCTACTCTTCTTTTTAATCCGCTCCTTACACTTATCAGTATTATCGTCGGAATAACAGGAGGATGGATGGCAGGGACTCTTTCAGGAGTAATTTCATCTGAAAACTTTATTTATGGAATTCAATATGCATTTATTCCATATTATATTGTCTACTCAATGATAAAGACTGTCGTATTTGCCTTTATTATTACCAGTGTATCTTCGTTCCAGGGATATTTTGTCGATGGAGGATCGCTTGAGGTAGGCAGGGCCAGTACTAAAGCAGTCGTATTCAGCAGCGTTCTGATATTGTTGTTCAATGTTATTCTCACTCAACTTCTGCTGTCATGATCCGAATTAAAAACCTTTCCAAATCGTTTAACGGTGTAAATGTTCTGAATGATGTTTCAGTAACCTTCGAAACCGGGAAGACAAATCTTATTATTGGAAGAAGCGGATCGGGAAAAACGGTACTTCTTAAATCAATTGTCGGACTTCATGAAGTCGATGAAGGAGAAATATGGTTCGAGGATATCCTATTTAATAAACTTGACTTCGCTTCAAAAAAAGAGATCCGTAAAGAGATGGGAATGCTCTTTCAGGGGAGCGCTCTTTTTGATTCTCTGACAGTTGAACAGAATGTCAGATACCCTCTCGATATGTTCACCGAAATGAGTTTGCCAGAGAAAATTGAAAGGGTCAACTTCTGTCTTAAAAGAGTAGACATTATTAATGCCAATAATCTTTCCCCTTCCGAAATATCCGGTGGCATGAAGAAAAGAGTTGCAATTGCCAGGGCAATAGCACTTAACCCAAAATACCTCTTCTGTGATGAGCCCAATTCAGGTCTTGATCCCATTACCGCAATCCTTATTGATGCGCTCATTAAGGAGCTGACTGAAGAGTATTCGATTACCACAATCGTAAATACTCATGATATGAATTCAGTAATGGAAATCGGAGAAAAGATCGTTTTTATCAGTGATGGAGAGAAATGCTGGGAAGGAAGTAAAAATGATATTCTTCATTCAGATTGTGAAACACTGAATGATTTTGTTTTTGCAAATTCACTTGCAAAACAATTGAGATCGTCAAAATGACCAGGGTTGTTACTATTTGTCAACCTCCTCGTAATCGATATAATCACCCAATTCTTTAGGAACTCCTCTTATTGTTTTTTTGCTTTTCTTATCAGGTTCTGAATTTCGGGGATCATTTTCTGATTTTTCCCCAATCCTTATAAATGACCTGATTATCAGATATGCTATTAAGCTTACTAAAAAAAATCTAATTAATAAAATCATCTTTTATACTATTATTCAACAAGCACCATCGGTTTGTCGTCCTTCTTTTTGATTTTATTCCCAAATACTAAATTAAAGCCTAATCGGGCATTTACCATATTCCAGCTTACAGGAACGGGAAAAGAATCACCACCTTCTGTAATAACCTTATTCCAGGTAACAGGAATCCTGTCAACAACCGCATAAAACTGAAAAAACCCTGCCCTTAATCCCAATCCAACTCCCAGGTTATCATACCTGTGATTAGCAGCAGTATAGGCAAAACTAGCCGATAATGCATTACCCACGTTCACATTTGCCGATAATGTAAGCGATTCTCTTATCTGTTTGCCAATTATCCTGCTATATGATAAAAGTCCGACAGAAAAGCTCTCTGTCAGATTATAACTTCCGCCAAATGTTATTCCATAAGGAAGGTAGGTTGTAAATGGATTCTTTGTATCGCTCAATATAAATGAGTTTTTTAAAGAATCGAGCATCACATTAGCCAGCGAATCAAAGGTCATAGTGCCATTAAGAACATTTTCCATATTTAGTCCACTGAACTTAAAGCTGCTTTTAGCCTGCAAATTAGTCAGGTCAGTTTTCCATTTTATAAAACCAATATCTGTTACAGCCGCTGACACAATGAATTTATCAGAAATATCGTATGTGGCTCCTAAATCAATACCCAATCCCATATTTCCTGTGTTAGTAAGGAAATCAACGATGCCTGAACGATTATCAAATCTTGAATCGTCAAAAGTGAAATCGTCAATTTTCTTATCGGCGGTCATTTTGACAGAGAGGGGCGCACTGAAATTAATCATCATATCTGCATCAATTGTATGTGAATAATCATCGTTTACTGTTAATCCCAGCGACCTGTTATCTATTGAAACTGAAGCAATACCAAATAATAGCTTCCCTTTTACACCTATCCTGAACCTGTTTGCAATGTCTTTTGAGAAGCCCAGACCAATCTCCCGGTAATATTTCAAATCGCCGCGCAATGATGAAAGATCGATTTTTGAACCTGCAAACTGTTCATTGCCTTTTAATCCTAGTTTTATAATATCACCCGGTAAAACAACATTTCCTTCAACGCGTTCATTAATATCCAGAAATATATAAAGGTCTTTCCCTGCTGAAAACCCAAGACCAAACAGTGGTACTGTTATCTCAGGCTCTATAGAGTTTTTATCCTTAATTTTTGCAAGAAATTTATCAGCATTATAATCAGGATGAAGAAATGTTATGAGTGAATCAGTCTGTCCCTTTATGATTACATCTGAAAAATTAATAAAATTATTATTCAGGTTAATATTAACTCCTGAAAATGCAGGCAGGCCAATGTAAACTCTGTTGCCTGGTCTTAAAGCCGGATTAAGGAGATGATTCTGAGGAAGGTTCATATGGTAAAGTACCTGGCTGTACTGAGCTTCAGCCCCAAAGGAAATTACCGCTAACAAGAGAATCATCAGATATTTGAAATTCCTGATCATATATTTATAATATTTAAATTCATTTTAAATCAACAATAATTTCCGGTTTCACTACCAGTGATGCTTTGAAATCTATATGGTAATCGGAGTATATTTTGACATCCTTATTCAAGTTGCTGTCTGTAGTGTTAAGTGTGAACCTGAATATGATTTTATCTGCTCTGTTAATTGAACTGAAAAAATCCTTTGTGAATTCTATACTCGTTGATGCTTCTGTAACCTCAGCAGATTTAACTTTGCCATTATTATCAACAGGTGCGGGTTTTATAATATCTTTTGCATCAACTTTCGAAAGACTTCTTTTTGTAATAGGATCATAAAGTTCCATACTAATAGATGCTCCCAAAGGAAATCCATTCTTAGCACGGATATCTATCCGTAACAAGTCAAAATTTTCAGGTTTTATGGGATTATCACTTCCAGACCCTTTATCTATCATAAAATTATCGACTGTATCAGTAAACTGAAGATTTTTTATGCGGAATTCCAGCGGTACTTCAACTTCAAGAGATCCAAGGAACCGGCTATTTCCGAAAACATAATTGTTCCTTACACCTGGAACCGGTGCAGGATTCATCTCCGCAGAACCTGAAAAATTAATTTTTTCCGGCAACATCGAAATTAGTTCTGGTAATGATGAGTTAGTCTTATCAATTATAAAAGAACCCGATATATCCCTTGCTGTTGGATAAACAGGTGAAGAAAGAGTAACCGGACTATAGTCAAGATTCACATCGGCCACTGCATTTCTCTTACCTGTAGCTTTCAGGTCTACCATAATGGGAATAGCGAATGAGTTTGAATAATCAACTTTTATCGAGGGGCTTGTCAAAAGAAATTCCCCGGTAATATGATTAAGAATATCTGCAATATCCAGATCCAATGAATCCGGTTCAATTGCTTTTGTCTGTTTTCCAAAATATCCCTTAACATAATCAAAATCAGGAGATAAGAGATTAAAGTCAATCTTTATTACATCTGTTGAGTTGAAGTCAACCATTCCTGTTGAGCTTATAGAAATGCTATACGGAACTCTGTTATAAGCTTGTCCGGGATCAGATCCCAGATCAATAATTGAATTATTAAAAGATATGTTTCCATCAAGTAAAGACCCGGAACCAAGGTTTATCAATTCTGAAACAGGGGAACCGCTCCTGATAACTTCAGGCAGGGAAACTGTCAGTGAAGCCGATAAAGAAGCTGGCTTTTGAATATGATAAGAGAGATCTCCATTTAAAATTTTTAATTCATCTAACTCAACACCACTTCCCGGATCAATAGTTATGTAATCAAGCGGGGCAAAAGTATTTGGAGGAAGGATCACTCTTCCGGATTTTACTACCAGATTTGTACCCTGCATCGTGATCTGAATATTATTATTGTAAATATCTATCGGTGTAGGAGTTGTGTTACCCGGACTACCTGTCAGAACAACTGCAGCATAGATCGATTTTGTGACAGTTTTATTCGTTAGATCAATAGAAGCTGACTGAGTCTGACCTGGCTGGATGGTTGAAATGATAACTTCCGTTCCTATAGCTGAATTATCGACAGCATTAAATAGTTTCACTTTGACAGGCATCAGTGGGGCAGTCAGATTATTTTTTATTGAAATAACCATATACCCTGAACTGAAAACAGCATTTTCAAAATTTGTGATGACTGGAAAAGATATATTTCCAAGATTGACGGAAGGAAACGGCGGGAATGTTGAAGTGGTCCCATTAAGTGTCCCGAATGTAGTTTTAAGAGGTTCTCCTAATTGGTTGCGGATCTGATCCAAAGTGTAGGCAGTTGAGTAATTGAAAGGATCTATCGACAGATCACCCAGGGCATAAGACTGGCTGAACGACACCATATTATTCAAATCATAAAAATCGGACAATTTAAGATCGATAACAGAATCTTTTCTAAAGACTATCTTAACGAAATTGTCCTGTTCAAACACCACTGTATCATTCTGTTTCACAATGTCACCAAGTGTAATATCTCCTTTAACTACAGATAAGACCAAAGTAGGTGAAAGATGAGCCTTTTTCGATAGCAGTTTCATATCGTAGGTATCTTTAACGCACCCTCCGATGGCAACTAATGCAATAATGAAACCAAATAAGAGCAATTTCTTTATCATACCAATATCATTTTATTTCTGTGTCAATTTTATAATTATAAAGGAACCTGTCGGTACCGCCAACAATAAGGTGCCAGCCGCTTTTTTCCGAAAGTTTCCCTATCGAGAACATTGAGGCGCCAATTAAAGGGAATCCATTCATCGTCTCTCCATTTTTGTCAATCAGGTAAATAAGCTTCTTACTATTATCATAAACACCTAACTTTCTGTTGGAAGCTGAAAATATAAAATTTATCGGTCCTCCAAGGTCCGAGGAACCGAAATCCCTTGCAAACATTTCCTTTTTATTATGGTCATAAAGATACAATATACCTTTATCAATAAATACATATTCACCAAAGCCATCTCCATCTATGTCAAAAATATCAAAGAAATGGTTGCTTGTAAACTTTTTCAGACTGAATTTTTTTACGCTTCCATCGAAAAAAATATTTTGTATTGTACCATCCGGTGAGGAGCAGATAATAGAAGATTCTGATCCTGGAATTAACCTCATCCCTGATCCCACAGCCCGGGTCACCGGCTCTTTAAGGTTAAGCCTGCTGTTCCCGGTACGGTCGAGAAAATAGACAGATGATTCGTCAGAAGCTACCAGATAATCTTTCCCCGACACTCTGAAGTAATTTATTTCCGACTGAACTATTCCTGCTGTTCTGAATTGTTTCCATCCCTTAACAACACTTCCGGTAATATCATAAGAATAAATCATCTTATCTTCACCTGCTATCAGAAGCCGGTAATTCCTGTTATTATCGTAATCAAACAATGCAAGAGAGTTTGTTGCAGGTGATCTTAACCGAACAGGATATCTTTCCACATAATTCCCGTTCCGGTCGAGAACATGAATATTGTTTTTCCCTGCAAACAATAACTGATATTTTCCATTCCTGAAATAATCAATCATATAAACAGATCCTTTTATTCTTTCATTCAGGGGAACTTTCCATAATACCCGGCCGGCAATGTTTATAAGGTAAGCATAGTTCTTCATATCCTGAATAAAAATCTCCCTGGCGCCGGTTATATGGTTGGTAAAAAAGAAGGGCTTTATGCTTGCAGTAGTGTCGAGAAGAGTTTCCCATTCAGTTGTTGATTCTTCTCTGGCCTCTTCTTTGTATTTTATTGATAAGCTGTTGTATATCATGCCATTACTTGGTATGAGCTGATAACCGGCAGCCTGAATTTTATTTATTGATTTTATATTCGATTTAATCTTTTTATTAAGTTCATCACTTAGAAATCCTGACAGATAATCATTAATCCGCGATGGAACACAATAGAAGAAGTAAACCGCACGACTTGGCAATGTACTTTCAAAATCGCGGTATGTAAGATCGTTTGCAAGGGTTTTGTTAAGAAGATTATCGTACAGGAACCTTGAGATCGTGACATAAGAACTTCCTGTGATCATATAATTATCAAAAAAGGTAACATAGGAATCATCAAATTGTGTCACAAATCCGGGCAGTAAAACTGAAACAATCCCCTTAAAAGGCGAAATGTAAACGGGGATCTTTATCTGATCATCAGGTTGAAAATAGATTACATTATCCACCCCGTTCTTTGATACCGATTCTTCAAGAAAGGTCTGTTCAGCCTGAACACGGTTTATTAATTCAAAAATTATTAATGTGTTATCTTTAATCGGGCTCTCTTTGATATCAATATAAGCTCTTGTGATCTCCTTTCCTAAATATTCCTTTAATTTTAAAGCCAGTCCGACTGTTTTTCCGGAGATTGTATCGTAAGTACTCTTCCCTGGTGTTACAACAGGAAGTACAAGGGTTTCAAAAAGAACTGTTGAAGAAGGGAGCACTTTATAAGTATTTAAGGTGTCAGCAGTAACAAATTTGTACTTGTAAAGAAATTCCGTTGAATCAAGGCTTTCGGAATATCCGCTTAAAACGATGCCATCTTCGTTAATATAAATATCCCCTCCCGATACTCCTGCCAGCCCGGATACCTTTTTTGCCAGAAATAAAAAATCGCTTTTCAGTGCTGGTTCAATAATTTTTGTAAGATTTGCGAATAAAACAAAAATTTTATCTTCATTTTTACCTGATGCCAGTAATATCCTTGAGAATCCGGGTACATTTCTTATATCATTTTCTTTGCCGGTCTGAATCAGGGCACCTTCAATAAGGTCTTTTGAGGCGCTGCATAACAGCAATCCTGAAACAGTTGAGACAAATGCAGTATCCTTCATGTTATTAAGCGAAAATGGTAACTCAAGCAGGATGTTCCCATTAATGTTTCTTTCATTTATTTCTTTTATCCCCGACAGGTGCAATATCTCCTTAACCTGGCGGAATTTTATATCAGATGGCAGTGTCATTGAAAGAAGGGAATGAAGGTTTCCGGTTCCTGAAGGATAAAAGGAAAAAACTGAGGTGGTGCCGGCTATAAGCTTTTTAAATCCCGTTTTGTTCAGTTGCTCTGAAAGATATTTCAAACTCTTATTAAAACCATCAAACTCACTTACCTTTCCGACCTCACCGAATAATCCTTTCCCTGTTGTAAATGAATTCATAAAATTCTGAATATCTGCTGTTTCAATGACAAAGCAGGCTTCGGAAGAGATTGTTTTATAAGGACTTATATACAGATGCTTCCTCCCCTGCTGAAGAAAATATCCCAGGAAAGTAAGTCCTGTTATAAGCAGTACTATTAAAACAATTGCTACCCGTTTTCCCACTGCCGGAAAAATTTATTTGTATATTTCAAATTTAACAAATAAAAGATAATACCTGTTCCTCCGGGCATTTTAGAATAAACATAATTAGCGGGAACTAATCAGTACTTAAAGTGAACTAAAGTATAAAGTGCCTATAGTTGAAATGCAAATAATGAATCGTGAAAAAATTATCAGTATTAATATTTTATACTTTTGGTGACAAATTACGTTGATATGACCCCGTTAAAATTTCTCATTACTATACTCATATTTATTTTAGCAACAAACGAAAGCTTTTCCCAGATTATTAAAATCACTGATGGTGAAGATCTTAAACCTATCCCTGATGTGGCTGTTTATAATGAGTCAGGAACATTATTTATTTATACGAACCGCGCAGGAGAAGCTGATATTTCTGCTTTTGTGAAAGAGAATAAAATATGCTTCTATCATTTTACTTATGAGAAAAATTGCCTGTCATATGATGATATTAAAAGAAATGCTTTTAAGTTAAAGCTTGCAAAAAAGATTTTTGCACTTGAAGAGTTTGTCATTTCGGCAAACCGGTGGGAGCAGAATAAAAATGAAGTTCCGAACAAAATAACCACAGTCATTAAGCCGGTAGTTGATCTTCAGAATCCACAGACTGCTGCTGATCTTATAGGGATCTCCGATGAAGTTTTTGTACAGAAGAGCCAGCTTGGCGGCGGAAGTCCGATGATAAGAGGTTTTTCCACCAACCGCATTCTGATCGTTGTTGATGGAGTAAGGATGAATAATGCAATTTACAGGGAGGGAAATATTCAGAATATCATCTCCCTTGACCCTTCTACAATAGAATCTACAGAGATAATTTTCGGTCCCGGCGCTGTAGTTTATGGAAGCGATGCGATTGGCGGTGTGATGGATTTTCATTCAAAAAAAGCGCTCCTCTCCACAGGAGATAAAACCTATCTTAAAGCTGAAGCCTTTACCCGTTTTTCTTCAGCCGATAAGGAAAAAACATTCCATTTTGACATTAACGCCGGAAGTAAAAAAATAGCTTTTCTGACTAGTATCACCAGGTCAGATTTTAATAACCTTAAAATGGGATCAAATAAAAATCCTGGATATTTACGCCCTGAATATGTAACCAGAGTTAACAATAAAGATTCCATTATTGTTAATCCTGATCCTCAAATTCAGGTCTCATCAGCTTATAGTCAGCTGAATACAATGAACAAGCTAAGGTTTAAAATATCCGAAAATATTGATCTAATTCTTGCCAACCATTACTCAGGCTTATCGGATGTACCGAGGTATGACAGGCTGATCCAGTACAAATCAGGAAAATTAAGGTACGGCGACTGGTATTACGGCCCTCAGGTTTGGATGATGAATGACCTTCAGCTTACCGTCAGCAAAAAAAACTCTCTGTTTGATGAAATGAAAATAATTGCAGCTCAGCAGAATTATAAAGAGAGCCGGCACGACAGAAACTTTGGCAATACTAATATCAATGAACAGTCTGAAAAAGTCGCAATCCTTTCATTGAATCTTGATTTTGACAAAAAATTCGACAGTGACCATGAAATGGTTTATTATGGTTTCGAGTTCGTTAATAACAATATCGGATCAGTTGCACAGGTACGCAATATCCTTAATGGTGATATAACCCCGGCCGGATCGAGATATCCTAACGGAGAAAACAGATACACCAGCTTCTCAATGTATGCCGGTTATAAAAATAACCTGTCGGAGATGATCACCCTGAATACAGGTCTAAGATATAATCGTGTAAGTCTTAATTCGACAATTGCTGATAATTCTTTTTACAATTTCCCTTTTACAAAAATTTCCATTTCAAACGGAGCCCTGACAGGATCCGCCGGAGCAGTTTTCAGATTAAATGAAAAAATGCAGGTTAACTTTAATACATCGACCGGTTTCAGGGCCCCTAACCTCGATGATGCCGGAAAGGTATTTGATTCAGCCCCCGGAGTAGTGGTTGTCCCGAATCCGGATCTTAAGCCTGAATATGCTTATAATATTGACCTGGGAATATCCAGGGACTTCGGGGAATTTATACATGTTGATCTGACTCTGTTTCATTCCTGGCTTACTGAAGCAATGATCCGTCACGATTTTCTCTTTAACGGACAGGATTCAATTTTATATCTTGGCGAAATGAGTAAGGTTGAAGCTATTACAAATGCCGGATCAGCGCGTGTTTATGGGATACATTTTAATATACAGGCAAATATCACTGATAATTTACTCCTAAAGTCAACGCTTAACATCACCAATGGAAAAGAAAAGAGCGGTATTCCTTTGAGACATGCCGCACCGCTGTTCGGTTCCACTCATCTTCTGTTTGATGCCGCGAAACTGAAAACTGATCTTTACGCCAGCTATAACGGGGCCAAAAAATTTGAAGATATGCCCCCTTCTGAAATTGAAAAGCCATATTTATATGCGACCGATAAAAACAATAATCCCTGGTCGCCCGGCTGGGTGACATTTAATTTTAAATTGACGTATGAATTTATAAAAAGGTTATCCGTCAATGCCGGAGTGGAAAATATCCTCGATCTCAGGTACCGTCCATATTCATCTGGTATTGTTGCACCGGGTCGAAACTATCTTGTTTCGCTCAGAATTAAAATATGATAAAATTCTCTTCTTATGCCTCCTCAACTACTTTCCAGCCCAATGTATCTGCAAAAGCATGAACCGGTTCTTTAAGGTCACCATAAAAAGTTACCCTGTGCCATCCCCATTTCTCCCACATTGAAAAAAGTTTCTCAATGTCCCCTGTTGGTTCCGCACACAATTTTGTTCTGCAAGCCCGGTCATCAGGATCATTATCAAGCGCTATAGCCTGATGAAACAATATCTCTTTTCTCTCTTTATTTATCTCCAGTGTTGTGGTTAAATAATTGACAGGAAGAANTGATTGAACCGATGCGCCGGNCCTGTCTTCAGAATGAGTCATTATTCTGAAAGGGTTTGTTGCTCCCTGTGGTCCAAAAATTTTATTAGGCGCCACGCAATGAGCATAAATAATCTGGCGTTTTGAAGTATCGATAACCGGATCAGAGATGAAACCTGGCCGCCCCTGTGTCATTGTTGCGAATGCCAGCATCGTAGCAGTAGAGTTTACGTCGCATTCACAGGCTCCAACCAGACCTTCATTACATAATTCATGGAAACCAAGGCAGGGATATGCATGAATATGACCGCCATAAAATCCACCAAGACAATTCATTGTAATCGCATTTGCGCCATGTTTCTCCAGTACTGACTTCATGCCAAGGTACATTGCTGCTGAAGTAAGCAGGGTCTCGAAGGGAACATTAATTACTTCAAGGGCGCTATTCTGCCATCTTTCTGCAATTTTCCCCGCCTCATCCTTATCAGCTGAGCTCCATGCAGCATTTACTTCAGAAAAAGGGACATACTGTAAAGGGATCCCCATTACAGGATCAGCATTTACAGCATTCTGATCTCTCACTGCAATGATCTTTGAACTGCCGAGCCGCCTGATGCACTCTTCGGGCGATAATGATTTTATATCATTTGTCTTTAATGAATATTTACCTGCTGCCGGTGTTAAACTAATACGCGACTTTGAAATTGCTGACACAAAATCCGCAGGTGACCCGCCTTTTTTTACAATCTCGAAACAACTTACCGCTGCAATCAGATCATCTAAACGGGAAGAGGCTACAAAACCAACGTTCGGAGTGTTGCTTTTTAGAAATGATGAATTGTAAACAAGAAATCCTCCGCTTCCTCCAAACTGAAAATCAGCATAAAGAACCGGTTTCCCTGTTTTAGCAATTGGTTTAACTACCTGGTTCCAGCAATTCATCTGGTAAACTATGTACCCATCAATATTTTCCTGTTTATCAGTCTCAACAATTTTTTCAGCTTCTTCAGGGCCGGTGGCAAGTGTCGGAATAAATTCCATATTACGAAAATGGTCTTTCAGAGAAGTGTTTACCTTCTCCATAAATGGATTAAAATCAAATCCGATATTTGGCCAATCGGGTTTTGTCTGTACTGGTTCATGCAGTGAATAAAGAATACGTATCCGCATTTTTTTCCCTGCATTCCCTGACGAACAGGAAGAATTGATAAATGCCATGGGGGCAAGGGCAAGACACGCAGTACATGCAGAACAGGAGGAAATAAAACCCCTTCTTGTAACATTTGTTACATTTTTCCCGGGATATTTATTCTTTTTACTTAATGTAGACTTTTCCATTTCGTGTAATATTTGTTAATTAGATAATTGCAAGAAGCATATCATTAAATATACAAATAATTACAGATTAAAGGCTCTGNTTAATGATTTTTTATATGGGTTTGAAAAAGAGAAAATATTTCGGTTTTACCTCTTTTGGCACGCATTTTGATGCATATATGTTACACAGGCAATCTCAAACATATTCTTGAACCTTCAAGAGCAGCCAGGTCAAAAGCCTGGCTTTTATTTTTNTTTCAGAACGGCCTGTAACCGATTATTTCCCGTACTTCCCTTACAGTCTTTGAAGCGCTTGCNCTGGCCTTCTCCGCTCCTTCTGCCACTACTTTTGCAAGGTANTTATTGTCCAAAAGAATATCATTTATTCTGATTCGGATCGGATCGGTAACTTTGATAATATCCTCAGCAAGTTGTTTTTTCATGTCGCCATAACGTATTTCGCAGGAAGCATGTTTTTCTTTGAAATATTTAAGAGTTGATGGATCCGAAACAACATTCATAATTGTAAAAAGATTCTGCACTGGTTCAGATGGTTTCTCACCTGGTTTGACTGGTCCTGTATCGGTCACGGCTCTCATAACCTTTTTTCTTATTTCAGCGGGTGCATCAGCAAGAAAGATACCGTTACCTTCACTCTTTCCCATTTTGCCAGTACCATCGAGCCCCGGTATTTTCAGGAGCTGTTTCCCGAAATTGTAGGCATCAGGTTCCGGAAAATAATNCACTTCATACATCATATTAAATCGTCGTGCAAATCGCCTTGTCATCTCAAGATGCTGCTCCTGGTCCTTTCCTACCGGTACTTTATCGGCTTTGTGAATAATTATGTCTGCCGCCATCAGCACCGGGTATGTCAGAAGACCGGCATTTATATTATCAGGTTGTTTCCTGATCTTCTCCTTGAATGATGTTGTTCTTTCAAGTTCTCCCACATATGCATTCATGTTCAGCAAAAGGTAGAGTTCGGTCACTTCCGGCACGTCGCTCTGCACAAAAAGAGTCGCTATTTCAGGATCAATGCCGCATGCAAGATATTCAGCAAGTATCTGTTTAATATTACCATGAAGGTCATTCGGTTTAGGATGAGTTGTAAGTGCATGATAATCAGCAATAAAAAAATAACAATTATTCTCTTTCTGCATTTTAATGAAGTTAGTGACTGCACCATAATAGTTTCCAAGATGCAGGTTTCCTGTTGATCTGATACCACTGACAACTGTTTCCATTCTTTACTTAAATAAAATTTCCGCACAAAGCTAATCGTTTTTTCTACAATCAGAATTATGAACCTGCTGCTTCCGGTACAAAGAATCTGATGGAAAATCGTACCTTTGGAAAATTAAAATTGATTGGCCATGGAATCGACACGACAGAAAAAAGTATCACGACTTATCCAGAAAGAACTGGCCGAGATCTTTCTTAAAAAGGGCGTTGAAATAGCACCCGGGAAATTGGTTTCCATCACAAAAGTCAGAGTAAGCCCCGATCTCTCTTTTTCAAAAATTTATATAAGTATTTTCCCTTCCACTGATCAGGAAAAAATTCTTCAGTCAATTCAGGATCACACATCCAAAATCAGATTCGACCTTGGTAATAAGGTAAGATCCCAACTGCGTATTGTCCCGGAGATTTCTTTTCATATTGATGACAGTCTTGACTATATCGACAAAATAGATAAGCTGCTGAAATCCTGATATATATGCAGTACGAACCAATTAAAAGTTCACTTCGGATATTCTTTAGCGGGCCTCTGTTCATGCGTAAAGCCCTTTATGTTCTTCTTGATATTTTGCTTCTTCGCACATGGCATGTGAAAAAAGCATTAAAAAAACTGGCAGCACAGATTCCCGGTGAAGCAACTGTTCTGGATGCAGGTTCGGGATTCGGACAATACTCATGGCGTATGTGCAGGATGAACAAGGGATGGAAAATTGACGCAATTGATATTAATAAAGATCAGATTGATGATTGCACCAGATTCTTTACAAAATCCGGCTTGTCGGAGAGAGTAAAATTCCGGACCGGTGATCTTACTCTCCTGGAGAGCCATGATTGCTATGATCTTATTCTGTCTGTTGATGTCATGGAACACATAGAGGATGATGTACTGGTCTTTAAGAATTTTCATAACTCATTGATAGACAATGGCGTCTTATTAATCTCCACCCCTTCAAATAAAGGTGGATCAGATGCGAATAATGGCGATGACAAGTCGTTTATTGAGGAACATGTAAGGAATGGGTACAGTATTAAAGATATAACTGAAAAGCTTTCCATTACAGGTTTTAGTGATATCCGGGCAGTTTACACATACGGAAAACCCGGAAATATATCATGGCGGTTATCAATAAAATACCCCGTTAAGATGCTTAATACTTCTTTTCTTTTTTTTATTCTTCTGCCGTTTTATTACCTGATTTTTTTCCCCGTTTCAATAATACTTAACATTTTTGATCTTTGTTTGACACATAAAACAGGAACCGGGTTACTGGTTACAGCTAAAAAGATTAATAGTTGAAGCTCTCTCTTTACATAGCAAAAAGATATCTCTTCGCNAAAAAATCGCGGAATGCAATTAATATTATCTCGGCCGTATCGGTTGCCGGGGTGACTGTTGGCGCGATGGCGCTGATAATTATACTTTCGGTTTTTAACGGCCTGGAAACAATGGTCAGAGCCATTTTCAACACCTTTGACCCTGACCTTAAGATCACCTCAGCTGAAGGTAAGACTTTTACAGCCGATACATCAAAGCTTAAATTGCTGGCAAATGTGGATGGAGTGGCATGTTATTCGCTTACTGTTGAAGAAAATGCCCTGCTTGAATATGGCGACAGGCAGGTCTTTGCAACATTAAAGGGAGTTGACGGCTATTATACCTCAGTATCAGGCATCGATAGCTCCATGTGGGATGGAGAATTTCTTCTTTATTCCGATAAGGGCCGGCCTTATGCTATAGCCGGTGCAGGCGTTGCCCAATACCTGGGTATGAGAGTTAACTTCATAACCCCACTTAAGATATTTGTTCCCCGACGAACTTCAGGCAATGAACTGAATCCGGAGGATGCAATCATTAAAAAATTCATTCTCCTATCCGGCATTTTCCAGGTTGAACAGGAATACGATTCAAAATATGTCTTTTTACCTATCGCTTTTGCACGTGAATTGATCGAAAATGAATCAGGCGTGACAACTATCGAGATCAAATTCAAGGAAGGCGCCGAAGCAACCAGAATCCAGAAAAATGTCACTAAAATATTCTCTCCAGGGTTTATTGTACAGAACAGGTATGAACAGCAGGAACTCTTTTATAAGGTAATGCGGTCCGAAAGACTTTCGATTTTCTTCATCCTTACACTAATCCTTATAATTGCATCGTTCAANATTATTGGCTCTCTTACAATGCTGATNATNGAAAAAGAACGTGATATTGAAATACTTAAAAGCCTTGGCGCCAATAATAACCTGATNAGAAAGATCTTTATATTTGAAGGATGGTTGATTTCAATTATCGGAGCTTTTGCAGGTATCCTGCTTGGCTTTATAATATGCTGGCTCCAGCAGACTTATGGAATTGTAAAGTTAAATAGCGATACCCTACTGATGGATTCTTATCCGGTTGTTATGAAATTAAGAGATTTTATAATTGTCCCTGCCACGGTTCTTCTGATAGGTTATTGGGCGGCCTGGTATCCTGTCAGATATCTGACGAAAAAATATCTTACAAAAAATGAACAATAATTTCCTGAAATATATTTCTTTTATCAGGGTTATCCTTATTACAGTAATCCTATTTTCAATACTTGCAACCGCTTGTACGGGGAGGAAGAAAAAAGCTGACAGCAAAAATCTGATACCTGAAAAGGAACTGATCGCTCTTTTGACAGATGTTCATATCGCTGATGGCCTTCTATCCCTTCCTGAAATTCGCAGGTTGTACTATGATCGTGATTCCATTTTAAATTATATTGACATTTTCGAAAAACATGGCTATTCCAAAGAAGACATGGACAGAACAATGAAATATTATTTTGTCAAAAAACCAAAGAAGCTTATTAAGATCTATGATGAGGCTCTTGGAAGGTTAAGCGAAATGGAATCACTTAATGAAAAACAAATACCTGATAACAGAATAATCGTTGGGAATATCTGGGATGGGGATCCGGTTTATTCTTTTCCCGATCTTTCCGGAACAGAGACTTTGTTATTTGATCACCAACTGGAGAAACCCGGCTACTATACACTCAGTTTTACAACTACCATATACCCTGATGATCAATCCCTGAATCCGCGTTTCACCGCGTATTTCTGCCACCCTGACAGTATTGAAACCGGCAAAAGAGATTATTATCCTTCAATTGATTTTATCAAGGATGGCCGGTCGCATACATATACCTTATCAAGGAAGCCCCGCTCTAACTCTTTTACTCATTTAAGAGGATGGTTCATAGATTACGATAATAACAACCCTGAAACTTTCAAACATTCAAGAATTAACAATATCACACTTACCTGCATCCCAGTATTATGAAAAGCTTTTCGGCTCAGTATATTTTTACTAATACCGGTGCGCCTTTAATAAGAGGGATTATTACAACTGACGATGATGGCACAATAATAGGTATAGAAGATACCGGCGGTGATCTGAAAGAAAGAAGTTCAGTACAATTTTATAATGGAATAATAATTCCTGGTTTCGTAAACTGCCATTGCCATCTGGAATTGTCGCATATGAAGGGTTCAATTGCAAAGGGAAAGGGACTGGGCGATTTTATTAAAGAGATTCGGAATAACCGTAACAATATAGATACTAAAATTTTATCGGCTGCCCGTTCAGCAGATAATGAGATGTACCAGGAAGGCATCGTATTATGCGCCGATGTATGCAACAATCCAATTACATTTGATATTAAAAAAGAAAGCCGGATACGTTATCTTAATCTGCTCGAAGTCTTTGGAATAGATCCTGAAAAGGCGGACAAAAGAATGGATGAGTTAGCCAAACTGGCACAAGCTGCTGAAAAGCTTGATCTCCCTTTTTATGTCGTACCTCATTCTGTATATTCATTGTCATTACCTCTCTTCAGATTGCTCAGGAAAAAGAGTGAAATCAATGCAATTACTTCCATACATTTTATGGAAACAGCCGGAGAAAAACAGTTTCTTGAAAACCGGTCAGGAGAGCTAATGGTTTCCTATATAGAGTCAGGTCTTATAACCTCTGGACTACAAATAATTGATAGTCATATAGATGCCGTGCTGAAAGAAATTACATCCTCCGGCAACCTGATCCTCGTCCATAACACATTTGCAGACAGGGATACCATAAAAGTTATCAGAAAAAGAGGGAATATATTCTGGTGTCTCTGCCCTAATTCAAATATTTATATAGAGAATCAAATCCCTCCTGTTGATTTGCTTCTTGAAGAAGGTTGCGATCTGGTAATTGGAACTGACAGCCTGGCTTCGAACACCAGGTTAAGTATTCTGGAAGAGATGAAAACCCTTCAGAAGAATTTACCTTCAGTCGGGCTTGAGGAGATGATCCTTTGGGCAACACTCAACGGGGCCAGAGCTCTTAATGAGGTGAGTTCTTTTGGATCTATTGAAAATGGCAAGAGACCCGGATTGCTTCTTCTTCAAAATGTTGATCTGATCAGCATGAAGCTGCAACCTGACAGTTTTGTTACCAGGCTGATTTGAAAAATAATAATTTTTTTATACTAATTTTGACCCTGTAAAAGAGTAAAAATGGCTACATTTCTGTTTGACAAGATAATTTTCGGCCCGGTTAAAAGCAGAAGGTTAGGTGTATCTCTGGGTATAAATCTTCTTCCTGCTACCCGGAAGGTATGTAATTTCAATTGCATTTATTGCGAATGTGGCTGGACAAAGAACACAAATAAACTTGCTGGTAAGTTTCCTTCACGAAAAGAAGTATATGATGCGCTAAACGCAAAACTATCAGAAATGAAAGCTATGAACCAGGCTCCTGATGTAATTACTTATGCCGGGAACGGGGAACCCACATTGCATCCTGATTTTTCAGGAATAATTGACGATAGTATTAAACTTAGAAACAAATATTTCCCTGAATCTAAAATTGCTGTACTTTCAAATTCGACTGCAATAGCAAAACCTTCGGTCAGAGAAGCCTTGCTTAAAGTGGATAATAACATTCTGAAGCTCGATTCAGCCTTCGATCTTACTGTTAAAATACATAACCAGCCAAGCGTAAACATAAAAGTTGACGAACTTATCGAAAATCTAAAAGGATTTAATGGAAGGCTGATTATACAGACTCTTTTCCTCCGTGGCGTTTATGAAGGCAAAATCATTGATAATACCACTCCGGCAGAAATTGAGGCATGGTTAAGAGCAATCGGGAAGATCAGACCCGCCGAAGTAATGATCTATACCATCTCAAGGGATACTCCTGAAGGAGGTAAGCTGAACAAGGTTCCTGTAGGAGAACTTCGGAATATTGCCGAAAAAGTTAAAAAGCTTGGTATTGAGACCCGCGTTTCAGGCTGATTTTGAAAAATAAGACTAACATACTCATTTGTCCTCTGGAATGGGGATTAGGACATGCCGGACGTATGATCCCTCTGGCCAGAAGGCTCGGGGAGATGAATAATAATATATTTATCGCCTCAGGAGAAGAACATATATCGCTGTTTCGTAATGAGTTACAANATGTTAAGTTTATTCACTTCNCCGGGTTCAAACCAGGATATTCCCGTTATTTACCACAATATTTCATCCTTTTGTTAAAAATCCCTGTACTCCTTTATCACATAATACGGGAACATTACCTGCTGAAGAAGATTATCATTGAATACGGAATAGATATTGTAATCTCTGATAACCGCTTCGGATTATGGAACAGGAAGGTTAAGACAGTATATATAACACATATGCCGGTTATCCCTTTTCCAAAGTTATTTTCCTTTCTTGAATTCGCAGGTGTTTTTCTTCATCGCATTATAATAAAAAAATATTCTTTTTGTTTTATCCCTGATCTCCCCGGAGAGGTGAATTTATCAGGCAGGTTATCGCATGGAATAAAGCTTCCGGGAAATGTGAGATATATAGGGATATTGTCGAGGTTCTCAGAAAGTGGCTCTTCTGACCTGAATTCTTCAGGCATATTTCCCAAAACAACAGTCATCCTTTCCGGGCCGGAACCACAAAGAGGTATCCTTAAAAAGAAGCTCACAGGTATTCTTAAAGAAAAGGAAATACCTGCGGTAATGCTTGAAGGTCGCCCATTGGAGAAAAATGAGGTTGTGAAATCAGGAAATATTACCTTCTATAATCATATCCCGGCTTCAGAAATGAAAGAGATGATCAAAGGAAGCACAAATATCATAACCAGAGCCGGATATACCACAATAATGGAACTTATAAGTCTGAATTGCAGTGCAATACTTATCCCTACCCCGGGACAGACTGAGCAGGAGTACCTTGCACGTTATTTGTCTGGAAAAGGTTGGTTTGCCACCATTTCACAGAGTGCTCTTAATACAAATATTCTTTTTCCTGAAAATAAACCTTACCGGTTTGATCTGTTTATTGAACAAAGTGAAGCGCTTCTCAAAGAAGCAATTGAAGAATTACTAAAGGAATAGCGTAAAAAAGTTCAACCCAAGGAACCCAGTCAGGAAACCGAACCAGACATGAGAAGGATTATGTATGTTAAGTCTTAACCTGGATGAAAGTATCATACCTCCCGATATAAGCACAATAAAGAAAAGAATTTAAATCTCTCTTCTGAGCCTTGCAACATGAATATTAAGCTGTTCACGATATTTTGCGACAGTACGACGGGCAATCTGATACCCTTTTTCCTGAAGAATATCAGTGAGTCGCTCATCAGTTAGTGGTCGTCGTTTATCTTCATTTTCAATACAATCCTGTAAAATTCTTTTTATCTCCCTTGTCGATACTTCTTCACCGCTGTCGGTTTGAAGACCCTCTGAAAAGAAAAATTTCAGGGGAAATATCCCAAAATGAGTCTGAATATATTTACTGTTAGCAACCCTTGATACTGTTGAAATATCGAGGCCGGTCATCTCAGCAACATCTTTTAGGATCATAGGTTTTAATTTTGTTTCATCACCGTCAATGAAATATTCCTGCTGATATTCCAGGATGGCATTCATTGTGAGAAGAAGAGTGTTCTGCCTCTGTTTTATTGCATCAATGAACCATTTGGCAGAATCGATTTTCTGTTTTACAAAAGTGACAGCATCTTTCATATCCTTTTTCTGGCCCTTATCCCTGCTATAATCACGAAGCATTTTGTTATAAGATGGGCTGAGTCTCAGTTCAGGAAGGTTACGTGAATTTAAATGAAGGTCAAATCCATCTTCAGAATGTTCAAGAATAAAATCAGGAATAATTGGTTGAGTCGTTTTGGTGAATGAATCGCTGTAAAGTCCTCCTGGTTTGGGGTTAAGCTTCAACACCTCATCAATTGCTGCCTTAAGTTCAACCTCACTGATACCCAGGCGGGTAACAATTTTGTCATAATGCCTTTTGGTGAACTCCTCAAAATAAAGATCAATTATGGTATTCGCAAGCTTTATGGAAGGTATTAAGTCGTCCTTTTTCTCAAGCTGAAGTAACAGGCACTCTCTTAAGTTTCTTGCCCCTACTCCTGCAGGGTCAAGATCCTGAATTATTTTCAGTACTTCCTCGAGCTCATTTTCAGTTGTACTAACATTCTGGAGAAAAGCAAGATCATCAACAATATTAGCCAGTCCTCTTCGCAGATACCCATCTTCGTCAATATTTCCAAGAATATATTCTCCAAGGATTTTCTGCTTATCGGTAAGATCCCTTAACCCGAGTTGTGATTCCAGATATTCCTGAAAAGAGGATCCGCCTGAAAAAGGGATCTCTACTCTCTTATCGTCATCTTTACTGTAGTTATTGATCTGGAGCCTGTATTCCGGAATATCATCTTCTTCGATATAATCATCCAGGGTGAACTCTTCCTTATCCTTGTCTTTTTCTTCAAACTGTTCATCTTCAACTTCTTCTGCCGGAACGTTTTCATCTTCTTCGGATCCTTCTTCAAGCGCCGGATTCTCCTCAAGTTCTTTTTTTATACGTTGATCTATTTGCAAAGTAGGTACCTCCAGCAGTTTTATCATCTGTATTTGCTGTGGCGAAAGCTTTTGAAGCAATTTCTGTTGTAACCTTTGCTTTAACATTTTCTACTCTTCTACAACATTATTTATAACCCGGGCTACTAAAACTCAGCATTTTTAGGAGTACGGGGAAAAGGAATTACGTCACGTATATTCAACATACCTGTAACGAACAAAATCAGGCGTTCAAAACCAAGTCCAAATCCGCTGTGCGGAGCTGATCCGAACCTTCTGGTATCGAGGTACCAACATAGATCTTTTTCGGGTAACTTCAATTCCCTGATGCGTTCCATCAGTTTTTCATAATTCTCTTCCCTTTGCGATCCTCCTATTATTTCACCGATACCGGGGAAAAGCACATCCATTGCTTTTACGGTCTTACCATCTTCATTCTGCTTCATATAAAAAGCTTTTATATCCCTCGGATAATCGGTTAGAATCACAGGACGTTTAAAATGTTCTTCAACAAGATATCTTTCATGTTCAGCCTGAAGGTCCCTCCCCCAGCTAACCGGATACTCCCAAACCTTTGAAGAGGAAGTCAGGATCTGTACAGCTTCGGAATATGTAGTCCTTACGAACTCATTTTCAAGAACGAACCTGAGTCTTTCAAGAAGGCTTTTATCAAACATATTATTAAGGAATTCAAGGTCTTCGCGGCAGTTCTCAAGAGCATACTTAATCAGGTATTTAACAAAATCTTCTGCCAGATCCATATTATCTTTTATATCATAAAAAGCCATTTCGGGTTCGATCATCCAAAATTCTGCAAGATGGCGTGGAGTGTTCGAGTTTTCGGCTCTGAATGTAGGGCCAAAAGTATATATTTCGCCCAGAGCGAGAGCTCCAAGTTCTCCTTCAAGCTGTCCTGAAACTGTAAGGTTTGTCTGTTTCCCAAAGAAATCGTTTCTGAAGTCAACTGATCCGTCATCATTATGAGGTAAATTCATCAGATCCATTGTTGTAACATGAAACATTTCACCTGCACCTTCAGCATCGCTGCCTGTAATTATTGGGGTATGCAGATAAAAAAATCCTTTGTCGTTGAAGTATTTATGTATGGCAAAAGCCATTGAGTGCCTGATTCTGAAAACGGCTCCAAAAGTATTTGTCCTGAAACGAAGGTGAGCATTTTCCCTGAGGAATTCCATTGAATGTCCTTTCTTTTGAAGAGGGTATGTTTCGGCATCGCTCTTTCCGTAGATCTCAATAGAAGCCGCATTTATTTCAATATTCTGGCCCTGTCCCTGCGATTCAACAATTTTCCCGGTAACAGCAATACATGCGCCGGTTGAGATATCTTTTAAAATATTTTCGTCAAAATAAGTTGCTTCTGCTACCACCTGTATATTATTGATTGTCGAGCCGTCATTCAGAGCAATAAAAGCGACATTTTTGTTTCCCCTTTTGGTCCTTACCCATCCTTTAACCAGCACATCTGACCCTATTGGTGCAGAAGATAATAGTTGTTTAATTTTAATTCTTTCCATAATGATAAATAAAAATAGCCACGCAAAAATAGTAAAATGTTAATCGTTAAGTTCCATCGTTTTCTCAATATTTTGAATTATACACCTGCTGAATCTCATTTCATTAGCCTGAAGAAATACTTTTTTTTGCAATATGGCACTATTTTTGTGCGATAGTGACCTCTTATTCAGATTATTTGATACATTGTTAAAATATTCCCCGATTAACGGAGTTATTAATGATAACCTGGTTAATCCATTTTACCTTCTGCTTTGAAAATTTGCAAATTCTGAATAACTTTGATAAAAATTGAAACTTTAAACAGCTATGGAAGAACATCAGAAACTTATTATAGTGCCATGGGATTTCACTCATGTTGCTGAGGCTGCTCTCGCACATGCAGTAAAGATAAGCCATATGGTAGGAAATCAAATATGCCTTCTTCATATAATTGATCCCGACATAAGTAAAAGTGCTGCGGGACAGAAAAAGATTCTGCTTGACCATGTAACTGCAGAGAGCGGGAAAAAGTACAATATGCCAATTATTTCCCAGTTATCAAAAGGCAGTATTTTTAAAGCAATTGCTGAGTTTGCCAATGAGAAGGAGGCAAGCCTGGTCGTTATGGGAACTCATGGTATGAAAGGGATGCAGAAACTAACCGGCAGCTGGGCCTTAAAAGTCATTGTAAAATCAAAAGTTCCGTTTATTGTAGTACAGGATCCTCCTCCTGACCAGGAGAGGTATCATAATATCGTTTTCCCCATTGATTTCAGGAATGAGAACAAGGAGAAGATCAAGATGGCAATTTTTATGGGTAAGTATTTTGAATCCAAGATTCATCTTCTTGTCGCAACTACAAACGATAAGGGCCTTATCAAGAAGACGAAAATCAACCTGAATTTTGCAATTAAATATCTCATACAAAATAATATAGAATATGAGATCCATGAGATACCAAAGAGTAATCTTGCTCAGCAGACACTCGATTTTGCCCTGAAAATAAATGCTGACCTGATCCTTATTGTGACAACCAAGAATATTACGTTTGCTGATTATGTTATTGGGGCTTCAGAACAATATATAATTGCAAACAGTTCAAAAATACCTGTCTGTTGCGTAAATCCAAAGGCATCTTTTGCCAAAACGGGACAATTTATGGGGGGCTGGGGAGATTAAGAAAATGTCTATTGCAGTCCTTGGTGTTACAAAGCTTTACGGAGCTCAAAAAGCTCTTGATAATGTGTCTTTCGAGGTAAAGACCGGGGAGATTGTTGGATTTCTGGGTCCAAATGGTGCAGGTAAATCAACCATGATGAAGATTATTTCAGGGTTCATTCCCTCATCATCAGGCTCTGTTCTGGTAAATGAAATTGAAGTTGGACCTGATAACCTTGAAATCAGGAAGAAGATCGGATATCTTCCGGAGAATAATCCGCTTTATCCCGAAATGTACGTACGGGAATACCTCGGGTTTGTTGCATCTATATATAAATCAGCCTTACCTGTGAAAAAGCAGGTTGATGATATTATTGATATGACCGGACTGGCTCCCGAGCAGAAGAAAAAGATCGGATCACTATCAAAAGGTTACAAACAACGCGTTGGTCTTGCCCAGGCTCTTATTCATAATCCCGAAGTACTAATCCTCGATGAGGCAACAACAGGTCTCGATCCAAACCAGATAGTTGAGATAAGAAGCCTCATCAAAGAAGCCGGGAAGAAAAAAACAGTGATGCTCTCTACTCATATTATGCAGGAGGTTGAAGCAATTTGCGACAGGGTGATTATTATTGATAAAGGAATTGTGGTAGCTGATGAGGAAAAAAGTAATATCTATTCAAAAATTAAAAGTCCAGGACAAATAGTTAAGGTTGAATTTGATAAAATTCCTGTTGAATCTGAACTGCTGAGCATAAAAAATGTCTCTAAAGCCAGTTGGCTGGGTAATAACACCTGGATCATAGAGTCTGACGAAGATGAGGATATTCGTTCTTTAATCTTCTCTTTTGCTGTAAAAAACAATCTTACAGTTTTGTCCCTTCAAAAAATTGAGAGTAATCTTGAAGATGTATTCAGACGACTTACTATTGGATAATTTTTTGTTTTCTGGAATATTTTTAGTTGCTTTGTGCCTTAATAAAATGGTGGAAAAATTTGTGCTGATTGCAACCACAGGAAAAAATGCTAAAACTGCTCAAAATTCCCTTTTTCAATCAACCAGCTTTCCCATCTGTTGTTTAACATTAAACTAAATTTTAAATAATGGGTTATTTATTTACTTCCGAATCAGTTTCTGAAGGTCACCCCGATAAGGTTGCTGACCAGATATCAGATGCTTTACTTGATGAATTTCTTCGCTGGGACCCTGAATCAAAAGTCGCCTGCGAAACATTTGTAACAACAGGTCTTGTAGTTTGTGGCGGGGAAGTCCGGACCGACGGTTGGGTCGATGTTCAGGAGACCGCCCGCAAGGTGATCCGTAAAATCGGTTATACAAAAGCAGAATATCGTTTTGACTGCGACTCCTGCGGAGTTATTTCCACTATACATGAGCAATCGAGCGATATAAGCCAGGGGGTGATGCGTGAAAAGCCTGAAGAGCAGGGAGCTGGTGACCAGGGAATGATGTTTGGTTATGCATGCCGTGAAATGGATAACCTGATGCCGCTCAGCAGTGAACTGGCGCATATACTCCTCCAGGAACTGGCAGCAATCAGGCACGAAGGCAAACAGATGAAGTATCTTCGTCCTGACAGCAAATCACAGGTTACAATAGAGTATGATGACAGCAATAAGCCTTTGCGTATTGATACTATCGTCATAAGTACACAACATGATGAATTTGTTTTGCCCAAGGACAAATCGCACAAAGCTGAACAGACTGCTGAAAAAGCCATGCAGGATAAGATAAGAAATGATCTTCAGAAAATTCTGATCCCACGTGTGAAGAAAACACTTCCGGCAAGAACTCAAAAACTATTCAATAGCGGTTTTAAACTCCTCGTTAATCCTACAGGAAAATTTGTAATAGGAGGCCCTCACGGTGATACAGGCCTTACCGGCCGTAAGATCATTGTTGACACGTATGGTGGTCATGGCGCTCATGGAGGAGGAGCATTTTCAGGTAAAGATTCTTCAAAGGTTGACAGGTCAGCGGCTTATGCTGCGCGTCATATTGCTAAAAATCTGGTGGCTGCAGGAGTGTGTGATCAGGCTTTGGTACAGGTTGCATATGCAATCGGTGTTGCTCAACCTGTTGGCTTATACATAAATACTTATGGAACAGCTAAAGTAAAAGATAATAAAGGCAATCTACTCCATGACGGAGAGATCGGCGAGAAGGTAAATAAGCTATTCGATATGCGTCCCTACGCGATTGTTCAACGTCTTGGCCTGAAGAACCCAATATTCCTTGAAACAGCAACATATGGCCATTTCGGACGTGACTATACTGTCAAGAACGTTGATGTCTATTACGAAGTCCCGGGTTCCAAACCAAAAGTTGCTAATGGAAATGGCAAAAAAGTCTATCAGAAAAAGGTAGAATTCTTTGCATGGGAAAAACTCGATTATGTCGATAAGATTAAAAAAGCCTTCAAAATATAAGCCCCCAACCCCCTGAAGGGGCATTTCAGAAAGAAGCCTTTACTATCCTTGCAATATTATCCGAACGGCCAAGAGTATAATAGTGAATCCCCGGCACTCCTTCTTTTATCAGCTCTTTCGATTGGATGGTAGCCCATTCTATTCCTACCTCCCTGGCATCTTTGTCTGTTTTGCATTTTTGAATTGCCAGAACCAGATCATTTGGTACATCAATATGAAATGTCTGAGGCAGTAGTTTAATATCGTTTAGAGCTGAAATTGGTTTTATCCCTGCAATCACGGGAACCTCGATCCCTATTTCAATGCATTCATCCCTGAACCTTAAGAATTTTTGGTTGTCGAAAAACATCTGTGTAACAATATAACTTGCTCCTGTATCAACCTTGTGTTTCAGACGTACCATATCTAACTGTCTGTTAGGCGCTTCAAAATGTTTCTCGGGGTAACCTGCCACACCAATGCAAAATGAAGTTGGCGATGTATCCTCAAGCGACTCTTCAAGATACTTACCATTATTCATATTAACCACCTGTTGAACAAGTTCATAAGTATGTGAATGCCCTTCTTTTTCAGGAATGAAAATACGGCTCCCTCTCAGAGGATCACCTCTCAGTGCAAGTACATCATCAATACCCAGAAAATTCATCTCAATCAGGACATTCTCAGTTTCTTCTTTTGAAAATCCTCCGCAAAGTAAATGAGGAACAACAGTGATATTGTACTTATACTTTACAGCTGCTGCAAGGGCAATTGTGCCGGGACGAATGCGTGTCACTCTCTTCTCGAGAAGACCATCAGGTCTCTCACGATAGGTAGTTTCATTCCGGTGAGAAGTGAAGTTTATGTATGCCGGGTTAAATTCAATTAATCTGTCAATGGCCGCATAAGTCTTTTCAATACTGTGNCCTTTAAGTGGTGGCAGCAATTCAAAAGTGAAAAGTGGTCCTTTTGCGGTTCTTATCTTTTCTATTACACTCATTTACAATAAATTCATAAGTTTGGGGCTAACCATTTTGAAGCCTCTTCAATTTTCATATTCTTACGGATTGCATAATCTTTCAGCTGATCAAAGCCTATCCTTCCTATATTAAAATAGGATGAAGCAGGATGTGAAAAGATGTAGCCGCTCACCGATGCAGGAGGATTCATGGCGAAGTTTTCGGTCAGTTCCACCCCTATATGCTTCTCNGCTTCGAGAAGGTCAAACAAAGTACGCTTTTCAGTATGATCGGGACAGGCAGGATAACCCGGTGCGGGACGGATACCTTTATATTTGATTGATAACATCTCCTCAAGTGTAAGCTTTTCATCCGCTGAGTAGCCCCAATAATCCCTTCGTATATTTTCATGAAGCCACTCTGCGGCAGCTTCAGCAAGACGATCACTCAGTATCCTGATCATAATTGTTGCGTAATCATCTTCTTTGTATCTTTTAAGTTTCTCATTATCTAAATCTGCAGTAACAACAAAAGCACCGATATTATCAGCCCTGCCTGAGTTTACAGGGGCTATAAAATCCGAGAGAGAAAGGTTTGGCACTCCTTTTTCTTTCACCTCCTGATTTCTTAAAAATCTGAAAATGGCTTTTATCTCTTTTTTGGACCTGTCTGAATAGACAAGTACATCATCCCCTTCCGACAGAGCAGGAAATAATCCGAAGATTGCTTTTGCTGTTATCAGCTTCCTGGCGATGATTTCCCTGAGATAAAACTGTCCATCCTCAAACAGCTTTTTGGCTTCTGTTCCTTTTACCGGATCATTGAAAATTGAAGGGTATTTGCCTGATACTTTCCATGCAAAGAAAAAGAATGTCCAATCAATGTAGCCCGAAAGTTCATTAATATCAATATCCTGTATTTCATGAAGACCGGGTTTTGCAGGATCAACAAGCCTGAGAGATTTCCAGTCGCTGACCAGCTTATTTTTTCTTGCCTCATTAATAGGAAGGAGAGCCTTTTCGACATGACGTGAACTATGCTCCTCCCTCATCTTTCTGTACTTCTCTGAAATTGCTGAAACATATTTGGTGTTATCTTCCTGCCTGAGAGCCGAAAGAACACCGGCTGCCTTTGATGCATCCTTAACATGTATCACTGCATTCGAATAAGCCGGAGCAATTTTTACGGCTGCATGGATCTCCGATGTTGTTGCTCCTCCAATAAGAAGAGGAATTTTAATTTTTCTCCGCTGCATCTCCGAAGCTACATGCATCATCTCCTCAAGGGATGGGGTAATTAATCCGCTGAGACCAATAAAATCAACATTTTCCTTAACCGCAGTATCAATGATCTTTTCAGCCGGGACCATCACTCCAAGATCAATAATCTGGTAACTGTTACATGATAACACCACTCCCACAATATTTTTCCCGATATCGTGAACATCGCCTTTAACGGTTGCAAGAAGTATCTTTCCGGCCGCTTTCCGCTCCTCTCCTTTGCTCTCTTTTTCAATATAGGGTGCAAGCTTTGAGACTGCTTTTTTCATTACTCTTGCGCTCTTTACGACCTGAGGAAGAAACATCTTACCTGCTCCGAAAAGATCGCCAACCTCATTCATTCCTCCCATTAAAGGACCTTCGATCAATTCAATTGACCGCTTAAAAAGAGTACGCGCCTCTTCAACATCCTGTTCAATGAATTCATCCAGACCTCTGATAAGAGAATGTTTTATACGTTCAACAACAGGCAAAGACCTCCACTCATCAACCTTCTCTTCTTTCTTACCCTCGTTCTGCATTCCCTCAGCGAACTTCACAAGCCGTTCTGTAGCATCTTTCCTGCGGTTTAGCACCACATCCTCTGAAAGGTGAAGAAGATCAGCAGGGATCTCGCTATAAACCTGTAACATACCNGGATTTACAATCCCCATATCGAGACCTGCCTTTATTGCATGAAACAGGAATACCGAGTGTATGGCTTCACGAACTCTGTCAATCCCTCTGAATGAGAATGAAAGGTTGCTTATTCCGCCGCTCACCCTGGTATATGGAAGGTTCTGTTTTATCCATTCAGTTGCCTGAATGAAGTTTACAGCATAATTATTATGTTCTTCAATTCCTGTTGCAATAGCCAGAACGTTGGGATCAAAAATTATATCCTCAGGCGGAAAACCTAACTTATCGATAAGCAGCCGGTATGATCTTTCTGCCACTTTAATTCTTCTTTCAAGGGTATCGGCCTGGCCATTTTCATCAAACAACATGACGACTGCAGCTGCCCCNTATTTTCTTATTTTATGCGCACGCTCAAGAAATATCTCTTCTCCCTCTTTTAGGCTTATGGAATTTACAACCGATTTTCCCTGAATGCATTTAAGAGCCGATTCGATTACTTCCCATCGAGACGAATCAATCATTAAGGGAAGTTTTGCAATATCGGGTTCGGCCATTATAAGATTCACAAACTTCACCATTGCTTTTTCAGAGTCAAGCATCGCTTCATCCATGCAGATGTCTATTACCTGAGCCCCTCCGTCAACCTGGTTTCTGGCAATTTCAAGAGCCTCCCCGTATTTTTCTTCTTTTATCAGTCGGGCAAATTTCTTTGAACCCGAGACGTTGGTCCGTTCGCCGATATTTACAAAATTGGTTTCCGGTGTAATCGTCAGAACTTCCAGTCCGCACAACCTCGTGTTCCGGGTGACAGAAGGAATGATATGCGGTTTATATTTTTTTGAGACTTCTGAGATCATTTGAATATGCAACGGCGTTGTGCCACAGCATCCACCGATAATATTAACCCAACCCTCTCTCATGAAATCCTCTGCTATGGAGGCCATTAATTCAGCTGATTGGTCATATTCCCCAAACTGGTTAGGCAGCCCGGCATTCGGATGAGCCGAAATATGAAAGCTTGCTTTCGATGATAATTCCTCAATATAAGGTCTAAGTTGTTCTGCTCCAAGAGCACAGTTAAGACCTATGCTGAAGAGAGGAAAATGAGATACTGATACAATGAATGCTTCGAGTGTCTGACCGGTCAATGTTCTTCCGCTGGCATCAGTTATCGTTCCCGATACCATTACCGGCAGCCGGATACCTTTCTCCTCAAACACAGAATCAATAGCAAAAAGAGCAGCTTTACAGTTCAAAACATCAAATATTGTTTCAACAAGAAGAATATGAACACCTCCGTCGATGAGGCCCCTGGCTTGTTCCGAATAAGCTTCAANCAGATCATCAAAGGTTATTAACCTGGCTCCGGGGTCATTGACATCGGACGACATTGATGCAGTCCGGTTTGTGGGGCCGAGAGTACCTGCTATGAAATGACTTTCAGGTTCGCTTGATTTTTCGTATTCTTTTATTGCCTCAACGGCAAGCCTGGCCGACTCAAGGTTTAATGTATAAACAAGGNTCTCCATNCCATAGTCGGNCATGGATATCCTGTTTGAATTAAATGTGTTAGTGGTGATTATATCTGCACCGGCCTCAAGATATTGTTTGTGAATGGATTTTATAATCTCCGGCTTTGTCAGCGATAACAAGTCATTATTCCCTTTTTGAAGACGGGGATGATCTTTAAACCTCTCACCACGAAAATCCTCTTCCTTCAGCTTGTGCTTCTGGATCATTGTTCCCATTGCACCATCGAGAATGAGGATCTTTTGTTGAATAATATCTTCGGGAGAATGTTTCATAAGTTAATTCCTTTTCTTCCTGTGTTCACTATAAAAACATTCATCTTATTCAGTTGTTCGCGAATGGCATAAAGTCTTTCTAGATTCACAATCCCAATTACATATTTATATAATCTTCCGCTAAAGTATTCCGACACTTCTTCAAATCCAAATAAATCCTTATCCTTTTCATCTTTATACCTTAAGTAAACCTCCAGTTTATAGTTACGGGTATAATTTGAAACTGTACCCTGCCGGTATTTCTTATACTCATACTTATAACCATAAGAGTTTGCTGAAATATCGGAGAGAACAGCTGAACCTGTGGCATGGCCTCCGGCTCCTTTTCCCGAGAAGAATTGCTTATCGGCAAAGGCTGCTTCGGTGATAACTCCATTATATTCATTATCTACATTATAAAGATATTTGTCGGCCGAAATAAAACGGGGTAAAACAAAACTGGTTATCGTATTTTCATTGGTCTTTCCTACATACGGAACAAGCTTGACCTTAAATCCTTTTTCTTTTGCATACTGAATATCAAATTTTGAAATTTTATTGATACCGTAATGAAACACTTCATCTGGGTCAAGAAACAGACCGTAGGCATGACCTGTAATGATGCAGAGCTTATACTTTGCATCCCACCCTTCGACGTCGAGTGTTGGATCCGATTCAGCAAACCCTTTCTCCTTTGCCTCGTTCAGGGCTACAGAATAATCAACGCCTTTGTTATGCATCTGGGTGAGAATGTAGTTTGTTGTTCCGTTCAGAATTCCCCGTAAGGAATAAAGCAATTCATTATCATAGTACTCCTCGAGGTTCCTGATTATCGGAATACTTGCACCGGCTGAAGCTTCATATAGCAATGACACCTTACACTTTTCCTGTAAATCAACCAGTTCTTTGAAATGCTTAGCCACCATCATCTTGTTGGCAGTGACGACGTTTTTACCGCTCTTCATTGCTGTTGTGACTATGCTAAAAGCCTCATCAGCATCATCAATAAGCTCAACTATAAGGTTAATTGATGAATCATTAAGAATGTCATTTTTGTCGAAGGTGAAATTCGACATAGGTATCCTTCGTTGTTTTGTGCGGTCTTTCACGCATATCTTTACAATGTCGGCTTTAAACCCTTTGCTGCTGTTCAGTACATCATGAAGTCCCTGACCAACACATCCGTAGCCAAATAAACCTATTCTTAATTTTTCTTGTGTCATGTTACATTATTTTGTGTGATGATATTCCCAGAATTTTCTGATGACATCTGTAATTAATTTTGCTTCTATTAAAAATCCATCATGTCCGTAAAAGGAATCTATTTCCACATATTCTCCTCGGGGTATGTTTTCTGCCACAAATTTTTGTTCAATGACAGGGAAAAGAATATCCGAAGTAATTCCAATGCAAAGAGATTTTGCTTTTATCTTTCCCAGAGCATTCGCCCTGCCTCCTCTACCTCTGGCGATATTGTGGGTGTCGGATAAACGCGTTAGATTGTAATAGGAATAAGGATTAAACCTTTTTACAAGTTTATCGCCCTGGTAAACCTGGTAAGAAGAGGCTTTAAAAGAATCGATTTTTTCATTATCATCCTCAGCCTGAGTCCTGTTATATGCAGCAGCATTCCTGTAGCTAAGCAGAGCTATGGACCTGGCTGCTTTCAGTCCTTTCTTACCTCCATCAGGTTCATTACTGACAAAAGAGAGGTCAGCCTCCATAGCCATTCTTTGCGACTCGCTGAAAGAGATAGCCCATGGTGACTGCTTTGAACTTGAAGCAATAAACACAAGCCGGCTTATAATATCGGGATACATAATGCTGTACTCAAGCGATTGAAAACCTCCGATCGAAGCTCCGATAATTGTATGGATATGTCTTATTTTCAGATGTTTTCTGAGTATTTCATGAGCATTTACCAAATCTCTTACGGTTATTAACGGAAAATCACGGAGCCAGGGCTTCCCTGTCTCCGGATTTACCGAGGCTGGACCAGTCGTACCATAACATGATCCAAGCACATTTGCACATACAATGAAATACTTTTCCGTATCAAAAAGTAATCCTTTCCCAACCATTCCGGGCCACCATTCTTCTACATCAGAGTTGGCAGTAAGGGCATGGCATATCCATATTGCATTATCAGCTTCACTATTCAGCTTGCCCCAGGTATTATATGCTATCTCTAATGCCGGTAAAAAATCTCCGGTCTCCGTTGTAAACGGTTTGTTAAATTTTAGTATCTCCATTACAGGACCTTCTTAAAAGCTTGTTCAAAATCATAAATAATATCATCAATATGTTCAATACCAACTGAAACTCTGAAGAGCCCTGGTTCAATACCAGCAGCAAGCTGTTCTTCAGCAGAAAGTTGCGCATGTGTTGTTGTTGCAGGTTGAATTATAAGAGTTTTTGTATCACCAACATTTGCAAGATGACTTACCAGTTCAAGGTGTTCAACAAGTTTGGCTGCTTTGGATTTTTCAGCTTTCAAAACAAAACTCAATACACCTCCTGCACCTTTTGGAAGATATTTTTTTGCCAGAGCATAATCAGGACTGCTTTCAAGACCAGGGTAATTTACCTTAGCCACCCCGGGGTGAGCCTCGAGCCATTTGGCAAGAGCCAGAGTATTCTGAATATGACGTTCCATTCTGAGGGAAAGGGTTTCGAGGCCCTGGATCAGCAGGAAGGAGTTAAATGGACTTATTGCAGGACCAAGATCACGTAAGCCTTCCACACGTGCCTTCACAATGAAAGCTATGTTTCCGGTTCCTGACGTTGCAGAAAATTTCTCGCCGAAAACAAATCCATGATATCCTTCAGATGGCTGGGTGAAAACAGGAAATTTCCCATTCAGCCAGTTGAAATTACCACCATCAACAATAACACCTCCTATACTTGTGCCATGACCGCCGATCCATTTTGTTGCCGATTCAACGACAATATTAGCGCCATATTCAATCGGCCGGCAAAGATATCCGCATGCGGCAAAGGTGTTATCAACAATCAAAGGAATTTCGTGCTTCCGGGCCAGAGCAGATATTGCATCAAAATCAGGTATATTAAAACCCGGGTTTCCTATTGTTTCAACATAAATAGCTTTTGTTTTATCATCTATAAGCCTTTCAAAAGAGGATGGTTCAATATTCTTTGCAAGTCTGGCTTCAATACCAAAGTTGGCAAGGGTGACCTTAAACTGATTATGACTACCACCATAAAGGTATGGTGAACTTACAAAATTTTCTCCCTGGCGCAGTATNGTTGTGAGAGTGACAAATTGTGCTGCATGACCTGAGGAAACTGCAAGTGCGGCAACACCTCCTTCAAGTGCCGCAACCCTTTTTTCGAAGACATCTGTGGTTGGGTTATTTATACGTGTATAAATATTACCACTCTCGGCAAGGTCAAACAGGTCGGCTGCATGTTTTGAATTCCTGAAGACATACGATGATGTCTGGTAAATAGGAACTGCCCGCGATAACGTTTCTTTATCGGGAGTATGACCAGCATGAACCTGAAGTGTTTCAAAATTTATTTTCTTGTTTTTCATTTTATTTATTTTTTTATATTTTACATATAACCGGATATACAGATATAATAATCATGTAATTACAACGATCCGGTATTCAACAAAATTAATGTGTGATTCCAAATCAAAACTCTTACCGGCACATGCACATAGGCATGAGAGGCATGGTAAATTTGTTGTTTGTCAGATGAATTGAATTCATTTTTTTCGTGTTAATTTTTATCATCTCCCGGCTTTTCCGGGATTAGGTTTTGGCACCGTTATCCAAAAACTGCAGGATTGGTTGCCAGGGTTTCGCAGAGCCTAATCTCTTCACCCTTCTTAATAAAAACCAAACACCCTTAAATGGAAGGAATATTTGATTTGTGGGGTCAAATATATGAATGATTTTGAAAATTACAAAAAAATAAAGATTTAACTTACTTTTGCTTTATCAAACAGTATCTCATGCTTAACAAACTTTTCATCTATAACAGCCTCGCCAGGAAAAAAGAACTCTTTCAGCCACTTCATCCGCCATTTGTCGGTCTCTATGTTTGCGGTCCAACCGTTTACAGCGACGCTCATCTCGGACATGCAAGGCCGGCAATAACTTTCGACCTGCTTTTCAGATATCTGACACATCTTGAATACAAAGTTCGCTATGTCCGAAATGTTACTGATGTCGGTCATCTTGAGAACGACGCTGATGAGGGTGAAGATAAGATTGAAAAGAAAGCTCGTCTTGAACATCTCGAACCAATGGAGGTGGTGCAGAAATATCTGAACACCTTCCTGAAAAATATGGACCAGCTGAATACTCTTCATCCTTCGATTGAACCAAGAGCATCCGGACATATCATTGAACAACAGAAGCTTATCAGTACACTTATTAAAAAGGGGTATGCTTACGAAATTAATGGTTCGGTTTATTTTGATGTGCTAAAATATAATGAGAAGTACAATTATGGTAAGCTGTCGGGGCGCAAGCTCGAGGATCTCCAGAGTAATACCCGTACACTTGAGGGTCAGGATGAAAAGAGGAATTCTTTTGATTTTGCACTATGGAAAAAGGCAGCTCCTGAACATCTTATGAGATGGTCCTCTCCATGGAGTGATGGGTTTCCGGGGTGGCACCTCGAATGTTCTGCCATGAGTGTAAAATATCTGGGTGATGAATTTGATATCCATGGAGGTGGAATGGATCTGCAGTTCCCACACCATGAGTGCGAGATTGCACAATCAACAGCAGCTTTGGGCAAAGAATCTGTAAGGTACTGGATTCATAACAATATGATCACCATAAACGGGCAAAAGATGGCACGGTCACTTGGGAACTTCATCACTCTCGACCAGCTCTTCAGCGGAAACCATCCGCTGCTCGAACAAAAATACAGTCCGATGACCATCAGGTTCTTTATCCTTCAGGCCCACTACCGCAGCACAGTCGACTTCTCAAATGAAGCTCTCAAGGCTGCAGAAAAAGGTCTTCAGAAACTTATGAAAGCCATTCAGACACTCTCCAGGCTTAAACCATCCGACACCTCAACTATCGATATCAGCATGTTGAGAGAAAAATGTTATGAAGCCATGAATGATGATCTTAATAGTTCTGTTTTGCTGTCGCATCTATTTGAAGGAGTGAAATATATCAATTCCGTCAGTGACGGAACAGAAAAACTTACCGGCAAAGACCTTGAGTCACTGAAAGATCTGTTCAATGTGTTCACCTATGAAATACTCGGGTTAAAAGATGAAAAAGACATTAAGGGTGATGAGAAGCTGACAGACGGGCTTGTAAATGTGATCCTTAATCTGAGGCAGGATGCCAAGAACCGTAAAGAATGGGGGATCTCTGATAAGATACGTGATGAACTGAATAAGCTGGGCATCACCATTAAAGACAGGAAAGACGGAGCAGATTGGGATCTGATATGATATTAAGATTACCATATACCTCCACCCCCGTCTCCATAGGTAACATTCCCATAGGAGGCAGCTACCCTATCCGTATTCAGTCGATGATCAACACCGACACACTCGGCACTAAAGCCTCTGTTGCACAATGTATCAGGATCATTGAAGCAGGGGCTGATTATGTCAGACTTACCGCCCAGGGCATTCGTGAAGCAGAAAATCTGGCCGTTATAAAAAAAGGATTACGAAAAGCCGGGTTTGAAACTCCTCTTATCGCTGATATCCATTTCAATCCGTTGGCGGCCGAAACAGCTGCAAGACTGGTGGAAAAAGTAAGGATCAATCCGGGCAACTACGCCGATAAAAGAGCTTCATTTATTGTATCTGAACTTTCTGATAAGGAATATAATGAGGAGCTTGAAAGAATATATGAAAGATTGCTGCCACTGATTAAGATATGTCGTGAAAATAAGACAGCTATACGTGTTGGTATTAATCATGGCTCTCTTTCTGATCGCATCATGTCCCGCTATGGAAATACTCCCTCGGGAATGGTTCATTCAGCCATGGAATTCATTAAGATTTTCCGTTCCGAAAATTTTAACAACCTGGTTCTGTCAATGAAATCTTCAGATACAGCAGTTATGATCGAAGCTACAAGGCTCCTTGTATCAAAAATGCAGGATGAAGGTGTTGCTTACCCTCTTCACCTTGGTGTTACTGAAGCCGGAGAAGGTGAAGACGGAAGGATAAGATCTGCAGCAGGCATCGGGGCACTTCTCTCCGAAGGGATAGGAGATACTATAAGGGTCTCATTATCTGAGGATCCCGAAAAAGAGATCCCTGTTGCCAGAAAAATTGTTGATTTTTATCCCAGAGGCTCAGCATCAGAAAATACCGGAAAAGCTATTTCATTCAAAACGCCTTCTGAAATACCCCAGCCTTTCCGAAGGATACATGGTCCGCTGGTTGTCGCTAACCTGACATCATCAGACGGAACAGAGAAAGACTACTACAATTCCGCCGGCTTTCTGACCGATGAATCATCAGGAGATGTATCAAAGACAAACGGATCGGCTGACCTGATAATTGCTACAAAAATCCCGGAAAAGATCCCGGCCGATGTTTTGATATCATTTCCATTTAAAGTATGGTTAAGCAACAAGCAACAAGAAAATTGCTATCCGCTTTTTTCACCTGAAACATATTCATTATCTCCGGTTATATCTGACTCGTTTAACCTTATACTTACCGGTTCACATTTTGATTTGGGAATGATCAGAAAGGTTGATCCCCTTACGTCTTTGATAATTTTCCGTTTTACACCGGCAACGGAGAAGTTTGCCGCAGATCATTTTCTGAATACAATTTACGACAATCACCTTAATTTCAATATAATACTTAACCCGGTTTTCAGCGAAGACAATCTGGAAGATCTTCAGATAAAGTCAGCCTCCCTGCTTGGACGTTATATCAATGACAGATGTGTTTCAGGTATCTCAATTACAAACAAAAAAAATATTAACCTTTGGGAAATCAATAACTTATGTTTCTCCATTCTGCAAAGCACTGGTACACGTATAACCCGGACAATCTATCTTTCCTGCCCGACATGCGGTCGTACCAAATTCAATCTGCAGGATGCCGTAAAAAAAGTGAAAGCAGCAACCGGACATCTTAAAGGATTAAAGATCGCTGTAATGGGATGCATTGTAAATGGTCCTGGCGAGATGGCAGGCGCTGATTACGGGTATGTTGGAGCTGCAGCAGGTAAAGTGCATATTTACAGGGGAACGACCCCTGTCCTGAAAAATATTCCTGAAAAAGATGCTGCCGGGGAGCTCTTAAAACTTATAGAAAAAGATCACACTAACTTGTAATCAAGCTGTTTCTTCTGAAGGTCAGCTTTAACGACCTCTATTTTGACCTTATCTCCCAGAGTGAATACTTTACCCGTTGAACGTCCTTTTAAGCAGTAGTTCTCCTCATCATATTCGTAAAAATCATCATCAAGTTCCCTAATATGTATCATCCCTTCACACTGATTCTCTATGATCTCAACATAAATTCCCCATTCNGTAACGCCAGAGATGATGCCTTCAAACTCTTTCCCTGTTTTGTCGCTCATGTACTCAACCTGCTTATACTTTACCGATGCTCTTTCAGCCTCTGAAGCAAGCCGTTCCATTTTGGATGAGTGATCGCACAACTTCTCATACTTCTCTTTGCTCCCCGGATTCTCCTCCGCAAGATAAGCTGAAAGAAGTCTGTGCACCATCATATCAGGATAGCGTCGTATGGGTGATGTAAAGTGAGTATAATACTTGAATGACAATCCGAAATGACCGATATTATCTGTTGAATAGATAGCTTTTGCCATGGATCGCAATGCGAGTGTCTCAATGATATTCTGCTCCTTCTTTCCGGCTACAGAAGTTAATAATTTATTCATTGCTTTCGGAAGAGATGTTTTATCATCCTCAATAAGTGTATAACCAAATCGGGTAATAAAATGACTGAAGTTGCTGATCTTCTCGGGATCAGGTTTATCGTGGATACGATATACAAATGTCTTACCCCTCAGTTTTTTGCCGACATACTCTGCAACACGTTTATTGGCAAGAAGCATGAACTCTTCAATAAGCTGATTTGCAGTACCCATATCCCTGAATTTTATTCCAACAGGTCTCCCGGCATCATCGAGATCAAATCTGATTTCAACCTTTTCGAAGTTAAAAGCACCGGCTGAAAACCTTTTAACTCTCAGCTGCTGAGCAAGTTTATGAAGAACCAAAACCTGTTCTTTCATATCNCCCTCTTCGGTATCGATCACCTCCTGTGCTTCATTGTACGAAAACCGTTTATCAGAATTAATTATTGTCCTTCCNAACCATTCGGAAATAACTTCAGACTTATCGTTCAGTTCGAAGACCGCGGAATAGGTAAGTTTATCCTCCGCGGGGATAAGTGAGCAGATATTATTTGAAAGCCTCTCAGGCAGCATAGGCACTACCCTGTCGACGAGGTAAACAGAAGTTGCTCTCTGCTTTGCCTCTTCTTCAACAAGTGAACCCGGGGTTACATAATGTGTCACATCGGCAATATGAACTCCGACTTCCCAGTTACCGTTCTCAAGTTGTTTAAGAGAGAGTGCGTCATCAAAGTCGCGGGCATCTGCCGGATCGACGGTAAATGTGGGAATGTTCCTGAAATCACGGCGTTGCTTAATATCCGCTTCCGTAATCCCGCCCTCTATTCTTTCAGCATCTTTTTCAACCTCTTCCGTAAAATGATATGGAAGTTCAAACTCGGCAAGAATTGCATGCATCTCCGTTTCGTGCAGACCGGGATCTCCAAGGATATTAATGATTTCAGCAACAGGGTTCTTTGATTTGGAATCCCAGTCGATCACTCTGGCAACAGCTTTCTGTCCCTGTTTTACCCCGTTAAGCTTAGAGGTAGGGATAAACAGATCGAATGGCATATTCTTATTATCGGGGATCAGAAATGCAAAATTTGGCATTATTTCAACTGTACCTACAAATGAAGTCCTCCATCTTTCAATTATTTCAACTACCTCCCCTTCAGGACGGGTACCTTTCTTTTTTGCAAACAACCATACTTTCACTTTGTCACCATGAAGAGCTGTCTTAAGGTTTTGTGCAGACACAAACACATCCTCTTCTATATCATCGGAGGATATGAATCCGTAACCCATCCTCGTCATATCGACGGTGCCTGTTATATAACCCCTGGTGAGCTTTAACCTGTATTTTCCACGATCTGCCTCCTGGACCCTGCCCTTCCTTGTAAGTTCCTTTAAAATATCAGAAACCATCTGTTGTTCGGGAGAATCAGTTATACTAAGCCGTTTTGCTACCTGTCTGTAGTTTAATCCCTGTTCAGGGCTTTTGGATAATGTTGTAAGTATCTGTTCTGTAAGTAATTCATTAGAGACACCTGATTTACTTTTTCCTTTTCCCTTCCTGCTCATAAATTTTGGTTTTTGCGAAGGTAAGAAAATGAACCCTGGAATTTAATATATTTGGTAGTTAAAATAACCAAAATCATGAATAATAAGAGAATAACATNCTTGTTTTTACTTCTTACATTCTGCTTTTATTCCTTATTTGCAGTCGCAAACAATTCCTTTATTGATCCTGAAAAAATTGCTCCCGGCATCATGAAAGTAAGGGACCTGGTAATATATAAAGGAGATAATTTTCACTCATCTTTCCCCTCGGTAGTTAAGCGNCCNGACGGTGAATTATTTGTCGCCTTCAGGAGAGCCCCGGATCGTAAAGTTTTCGNGGAAAAAGGAACCAGCCATGTCGACCCTAACAGCTACCTTGTACTGGTACGTTCGCGCGACATGGCCAATACATGGACCAAAGATCCTGAGTTGATTTACTCCCACCCCTTTGGCGGATCGCAGGATCCTTGTCTTTTGCAGCTTAACAATGGCGCTTTGTTATGCATGAGCTACGCGTGGGCCCTTGTTCGTCCGGATGGCCTTGCTAACCTTAAAATTCCTTTTTCTCAAAATTCAAATGGTTTTATCTTCCTTGGGGGTTATTATCTGAGGTCAAAAGATGGAGGTGAATCATGGCAGGGACCATATTATCCCCCTCATCTTGACCAGGAAGTGACTTTCAATGCTTTCGGTGATCCGCTTCCTTCATATAACAGGGGTGCTTTGTGCGAAGGTATCGATGGAAGGATATTCTGGGTGGTAGCGGCCTGCGACAATCAGACATCAAGGAAGACTTCAAACTATCTGCTTATATCCAGGGATAATGGATTGACTTTCAAATACTCATGCCCGGTGGCAGAGGATGAAAAAATAACATTTAATGAAACTTCAATTTACGAGACGCCCAAAGGTGATCTGGTTGCTTTTATAAGAACAGGAGATTTTGATGACCATGCCTGTATTGCCCGGTCAACTGACGGAGGAAAAAGTTTTCAGAAATGGCAGGATATGGGCTTTCAGGGACACCCCCTTCATGCTCTTAGATTACAGGATAACAGGGTTCTTCTGACTTATGGATACAGACATCAGCCTTACGGTATACGTGCCCGCATCCTCAATCCTGAATGCACCGATTATAGGACAGCACCCGAATTTGTTTTAAGAGATGATGGAGGAACAACTGATCTGGGCTATACATGGTCAGTTCAGCTCGATAAAAAACAGGTCCTGGTAGTATATTACTTTAATATAGGAAACGGCCCGCGACATATCGCAGGTACAATACTTGAAATAGAATAACTTATAAAAATTAATACATTTGATATACAAAAGGAATTCTATGACAAGCCTTAAAGCGATCCCTTCCCATTCCTCTTCAGTAGTTACCCGGAAAACCGGGAATGAGTATGTACTTGTTCCTGTCACAAATAATATTGCAGATATGGACAGTGTTTATACCCTGAATGAAACCGGGGCTTTCATCTGGGAACAAATTGATGGAAAAAGAAGTGTACACGAAATAATAAATGAATTAACCAATGAATTTGAAATTGATGATGATACTGCAACAGAAGATGTTTTATTATTTTTAGAGGATATGAATAAATATCTTATTATAAAACAATTGTAAAATTAATCTGGTCGAAAATTTGTTTGAATTTCAACTGTGAGGAATTATAATTTAAATATTGCAGGTTATAAGATAAGGATTGAAGCTTCCGCAGACGCTCCGGAGCTTTTTCCGTCCGATAGATTTCTCAGGAATATCTGTGATGAAAATGATCCGGATGTTATTATAAGTGTTCGTTCAGGCAAATATAACCTTCCTGCAGGGGCAGAAAAGGTCCTAAGTGCTCCTTATGTTGAAGAGATAAACGGGATCAGGGTAAAAAACAATGATGAGTTCTGGAATGTATATAAGCATCATAATGATCTGTATATAAGTACTTTCTTTCCGCTTTCCTCAGAAAATAAAAGGGCAACATTGAAGTTCTCACTTACTGACATGGATTGGGAACTATGGATAGAAGGAGTTGATAAGAAAACGGATCCCCTGGAATATCCACTCGATGGACTGGTCCTTTACTATCTTACTGTTATCCATGGCGACATCATGATTCATGCTTCAGGAATAAACAATGCCGGCCATGGCTATATCTTCAGTGGTGTTTCAGGAAAAGGGAAAACCACCATGGCAAAACTATGGGATAATTCAGGCGCCTGGGTTATTCATGACGACAGGCTGATATTGCGTAAAACCGGAAGTGGTTTCAGGATGTTCAGCACTCCGGTTTATGATAATGATGAACCTAAGGACTCTCAGTTAAACAAGATTTTCCTTATTGAACATGGTTTGTCAAACAAGCTTGTTCCGGTTAAAGGAGCTGCCGCAGTAAGTCTGTTAATTGCAAACTGCATCCAGCACAACTGGAGTTCAGATATTATTGCACGGCTTCTGGGTTCTGTATCAATTATGTGCATAACTGTACCTGTTGTACGGTTGTATTTCAAACCAGACAGGAGTGTTATTGATCATATCCTTGAATATGAGTGAAAATCTTAACAATCATAATATCATTAAAGAGATCAGCTTCTCCCTTCTGACAGAAGGAAAATCCATAAAGGTAAGAGCGGACGGGTACAGCATGTATCCGGCAATTAAGCCGGGATCAATAATATATATAGACCCAATAAGCTCAGATTCATCTCCCGGCCCGGGAGAGATAATTGCCTGGAAAAGAGAATCAGGATTTGTCCTTCACCGTCTTGTCCGGATAATAAAAAAGGATAATAAAACTGTTTATTTTACACGGGGCGACTCTTGTGCCAGAGAAGATCAACCGGTTACTTTTGATCAGATTGCAGGAAGGATTGTACGGGTTGAGAACAGAGAAGGGGAAATTGCAAAATATAATAAAAGTGTGAGTTACAAACCAAATTATTATTTTAACAGATTGATAGTTCTGGGTATCCATATTTTTAAGAAAATATTTTAACCGCAATGCTTGCAAAGGAAAATATGAAGGAGAGATTTAAACTTTTCGGGGAATCATTAAAGTTAGTCTGGAGAAGCGCTCCCGGATGGACCGCTGCAACGGTTTTCATTTCAGTAATGAGGAGCATCTTTCCCCTTGCTCTGATATGGCTTATTAAAGGTGTGATTGAGGGTATTACTATCGCATCATCGTCGGTACCCGGGACTCCTATTGTTAATGTATTATGGCCAATCATAGCAGTAGCCATAGTATGGTTTCTCGATGAAACTTCCGGCGATCTTGGCAACTTTGTCAGGAAGAAACAATCTTTGAAGCTTGAGCTTTATATGTACCAACTCCTTCATTCTAAAGCGATAAAGCTGGATCTGATAAACTTTGAGCGTCCGGAATATTTTGATTGTCTGTCACGTGCTTCACGGGAGGCTCCCTGGCGCCCAAACAGCATCCTGAATAATCTAATCGCTATGCTCAGAGGGCTCCTGTCATTACTGCTGATGGCCGGACTCCTTACTACACTTCACTGGGCACTTGCATTGTTACTCCTGGTAGTTAATATTCCCGGGATATGGCTGCGGCTCCATTATGCCGGCATCCTTTACAATTTCCAGAGGGATCAGACACCGGAAGCACGAAAATCGGCTTATTTCAATTGGCTCCTGACAGGAGACAGACCCTCAAGGGAGTTGCGATTATTCGGACTTGGAAATTATTTCACCGATCTCTTTAAAAAATCATTCCTGAAACAAAAAGAAGAGGAGATCAATATCATCAGAAAAAGAACTCTTATTGAGCTTATATCAACTTTATTTAAAGCTGTAGCAATACTAATCACTATAATGTTTATCTCACGCCAGACAATAGTGGGGCATTTATCGCTTGGGCAAATGGCAATGTTTCTTTTGGCTTTCAGGCAGGGAATGATATATGTTAAGGAACTCCTGGGTTCTCTTGCAGGACTTTATGAAGACAATCTCTTNATTGCAGATACTTTTGAATTTCTCAACCTNGAAGAAAAAATAAAAGCTNCAGNACCCGTGGTGATCCCTTCACCTTTAAAGAANAATATTGAAGTAAATAATCTTTGCTTTACTTATCCGGGAAATANTTCAGGTACAATAAGTAATGTTTCTTTTGAAATTAAAAAAGGTGAAATAGTTGCACTGGTTGGTNCTAACGGAGCTGGAAAGAGCACATTGGTTAAGCTTTTGTGCCGTCTATATGATCCGGATTCCGGATCAGTAAAATACGACGGTTTTGATATCAGGAATATGGATCCTGAATTGTACAGAAAGTTCTTCTCTGTTGTCTTCCAGGATTTTATGCTTTATAACCTCAGCGCCGGGGAGAATATCAGAATGGGTAATATTGTAGAAGAAAATCCGGAAGATAAGATCCGGATGGCTGCTGTTGAAACAGGTATCCATGAGACTATAAGGAGCCTGCCAAATGGATATGACACTCTGATAGGAAATCTGTTTGAAGAAAGCCGTGAGCTTAGCTGGGGAGAATGGCAGAAAATTGCACTGGCAAGATCTCTTTTCAGGGAAGCTCCTGTACTTGTTCTTGATGAACCATCCAGCGCTCTGGATGCTGATACGGAATATGATATCTTCAGCCGTTTCAGAGATATTGTAAAAGGACGCACATCAATTCTTATCAGTCACCGTTTCACAAATGTATCACTGGCTGACAGGATAATTGTACTTGATAAAGGTAGTGTTGCAGAAACCGGAACTCACGATGAGCTGATGAAAAGAAGCGGAATATATTTTACCATGTACACAAAACAAAGCAGCAGGTTTGACAAATGAACACCAGGCTCAGCATAAGTGATGAAGAGATCGTTCTAATCGGACTCTGCAGGCTGGAGTTCAGTGAAGACCAGGTTATAAAGATCCGGACTCTTTTATCCTCCGTTATCAACTGGACCTATTTCGGGTCTCTGGCTAATGCTCATGGAGTATCTGCTCTTGTTTACCATAATCTTGAAAAACTTAATCTTTTGACTTATATCCCCGGAGAAATAGTCGTTTCTCTGAGGGGTGCTTTGATGAAGAGCCTGAGCCGGAATGCGTTCAATATCGAAACCACTCGCGAGGTATTAGGTCTGCTTAACCGTGAGAATATCAAGACAGTTCTGCTGAAAGGAATGGCTCTTGAGCTATCGGTTTATGGCAACGAAGGCATCAGGCAGATGTCCGACGTTGATGTTCTTATTGGAAGGGATCAGTGCATGAAAGCCAGGGAAATCCTTATTGAAAATGGATTTGTTTCCCTGCCGGTGAAATCGGTTATTCATAAACTTATTATATCAAATATTGGAAAGCATCTGCCGTCACTAATTAAAAACGGAACATCTGTTGAGATTCATCATGAGTTGTTTGGCGACCGGAAAAAGATCCTTACCCGAATGATGCTTGAAAACAGTTATAAAATTGAATTAAAAGGCGAAAAAGTTTTTATTCCACAGCCTCAGATCTTCTTTCTTTACCTTGTCAATCATCTCTATCTGCACGAGATGAATAATGAATCGCAGCTCAGGTTATATACCGATCTGGTTGTTCTTATTGATAAATACAGAGACATTATACTCAATCAAAATCTGTTAGAATATGCCTCACTGGCGGGGATGAACGAGATTCTTGCCTGGCGTCTCGAACCACTGAGAGATCTGTGGGGAATTTCATTCCCTTCATGGATCAATGATTTCATCGANAGGTGGCATGATCAACGCTCCATTGACAGATTTGTTTTCTTCCTAAAAAGTCCAAAAGGTAATCCACCCCTAAATAAAGCGTGGTATTACCGTCATGCAATAAACGAAATTCCGGGATTACATCGTAAGATTCTTTTTATTATTGGCGACATTTTCCCGACAATCCCTTTTATGAAAAAAAGGTATAAATGTAAGAGTGGCTTCAAAACTTTGCTATATTATCCGCACAGGTTGGGTAAGATTTTGTACCTGCTCAAAAGGTAAAAAAGAATTTTCAGGGTAATGAGTCTGGCCTCTTTTGCATTTCACTGATGGGTGAAAAACCGAAAACTTTCATTTTGGTTTAGCAGCTAAAAATATTTTAAAAATATTCTCGAAATTTTTCCTAAAATATTTTGAAATTTAATTTTTAGTTTTTAGCTTTATACTAAAGTTGTACTGCAATACAATTATTTACTGTAAGAATATGAACAAATTTGTAAGGGAGACTTTAAAAGTCCGGATTCTAAAGCTTGCAGAATTAAAATGTACCGGTCCGCCTGCTGAACTTGCATTAAGGTTTGAGGTCAGTGCAAGAACCATAAAGCGCCTTGTAAAAGAAATCAAGGCTGATGGCAATGATATCAGTTATAATCGGGGGAGGATGTCGTATGAGACAGAAAAAAATTATCAATAATATGTTGTATAACATATGGGTTGCCCATTTTTCTGTCCCCGGACTGTTTTACATTGCAGGCAGAGGTGAAGGTTTTCTGAACAGAAATGGGATTGGTTTAATAATATGTATCGCAATAAATAATAGATATTTAAGGTGTTACCTATGAAACTTTCAAACAGATATTTCTTAATGTCCAATTATCGCTGCATTTCTAGTTAAATCTCCTGTTCAGCTTGAACAGATGGTCGCCCCGACCAGAAACTTCCCCCTGAAAGCCGGTGCTAAGCTTTTCGGGGGATTTTTTTGTACTTTTATAAAAAATCATCAATGAAAACTAACCGGCGTAAGTTTATTACCACCTCTCTGGCTGGAAGCCTGGCCGCAGCCCTTCCTCTTTCTTCATTAGGTTTAAAGGATCAGATTAACAAATATGCGCTTCTTGATGAAATTATCAGAAAACCTGTACTGAAAAAAGGTTTATTCCCGTCATCAGTGATAATTGACTCTCTCGAATTGCTAAAGTTTAAGGACAATTTCCTCTGCAGAGTAAGATCAAAAGATGGCGCTGTTGGTATATCGGTTGCCAATAATGATCAGATGAAGTCGCTGTACCCGGTGTTTACCAACCGTCTTCAACAGTACTTCATTGGTAAAGATGCCCGGAATCTTGAAACCATTTTAGAAGAGGTATATGTCTACCAGAGCAATTATAAGATGCAGAATCTGGCATTATGGGTTCCTTTGGCAACTATTGAATTTGCTATACTTGATATGCTGGGACGCCTGTCTGACAAATCGATAGGGCAACTCATCGGAGAAATTCATAATCCCGGGATTGCTGTATATCAGGCTAATGGCGAACGAGGCATCAGTGCAGAGTTGACGATTGAACATCTTAAAAAAGAAGTCGGGGAAACTAAAGCTAAAGCGCTGAAGTTTAAAGTAGGCGGAAGGATGAGCAATAATTTCGAGGAACCCAAAGGCAGAACAGAGAAGCTTATCCCGCTTGT